>Ga0308019_10000013_pt1 | contig 141472 bp, 127 predicted proteins | sample Neamet284_FD_203135 | JGI IMG/M metagenome (GOLD analysis project Ga0308019, IMG submission 203135) | Marine microbial communities from water near the shore, Antarctic Ocean - #284 | ecosystem: Environmental > Aquatic > Marine > Unclassified | place: Southern Ocean | collected 2014-10-01
GAGTCATTAGATGTAATTACTGAGATTCAGAATGCATCACCTACTGACGGATTATGGGATGATGGTAGAACCGATGAAGATCAAATAGGTGCTACATATGATGAGTTAGAATGGGCTATGAATGAAATTGAGAATCCATCTGTTGAAATAGAACTTAATGAAAGACTTGCCCAAGTGATGAAAATATATCTAAAACTTAATCTAATGAATTCTCACAAAATGCACCCTATTCCTATTTTCAAAAACACAAACAGAAAACTCCAATAAGTAGATTAGACATAAGAAGTCTATGGAATCAAATCAAAGTTATGCAGATAGCGGCCACCTTATGGCAGTTGAATTCGATAAAAAGATAACTATTTATTGGTGGATGGTTGCTAATTTGACTTTACTTTCCACTATTGTTGGTATACCATTGATGATTTTCTGGTTGCCATTTGGATGGTTAGTTCATCTGAGACAGTACCAGCACATGTCCGCGGCATTGACTGATCGTTCGGTTAACATGCGCGTGGGTTGGATGTTCAAGAAACAGCAGAATATTCCATTAGACAAGCTAACTGATGTGTCAATACATGAGGGACCAATTCTGAATGCATTTGGAGTTGTCAAGATGCAGTTCGAGACTGCTGGAGCTGCTCCATTCATTTTAACCGGGGTAAAAAACTCCAGTGAATTCCGTGACCTTGTACTGAAGCAAAGAGACTTATTAGTTTCTAATCCCCAGCAAATGTCACCTTCAGTAGGCTCAAATGATGTACTTGTCGAGATTAGAGATTTACTAAAGAGTATAGATTCTAGACTCGAATAAGACGCACGTTAGTGATGAATTGTTCAATGTCATGTTACAAAATACCAATACTGGTTACTTCCCGCAATATACATGGCTGAAGATCTCGAGGAACCAAAATACGACTTAGTTAGTAATTTCGGGTCTTTTGAGACTCGTCTTTATCATGATACAATACAAGCTCGTGTTAATACAAATAGTGAAGATCAAGATAGCATTTCTAATGGCTTCAGAACTATAGCGGGATACATATTCGGAAGTAATGATTCAGGTGAAAAAATAGCGATGACCGCTCCAGTTCATATGTGGAGCGAACAGGGGATTATGAAAATGGCTTTTACAATGCCTTCTGAGCACGATTTATCTGATTTACCAGTGCCCAATAATTCATCTATTGAGGTTGTAGAGGTTACTGGAAGATTGACTGCTGTAATGAAATTTTCTGGTTTTGCTGGCCGAGCAAAGGTTCGTAAATTAAGTGTTAATCTTTTAAAATTAATTTCACAAAATAAATTAGAACCTATATCCTCTCACATCTTGGCGATTTATGACAATCCTTGGACTACATTGCCTTTCTTGAGAAGAAATGAGATATTGGTGTCAATAAAAGATAATTCTTAGTTTTATATGATATAGTTTGAAGGTGCGAGATATGAATATGCAGAGGTGTGGTGAAGATGAAGTTCTTGCAGCTATTGAGGGTGATGAAAAAATCAGTCTTATTTTAGTTAAGAGAGATGCTACATCAATTAAACTTACAACGATTATATCTTACGCTGAAAAATCGGGTATTAAAATTATTCATGGGTCTGAAAATGACCTCTGGCGTATGTCTCGAGACAATAGTAATGGTGTTCCAAATATACTTGCTTTAGTCGGCCGTAATCCTGATTCATCTTTAGAAGAAGTATTCTCCCGTGGTGGACTTGTCTGGCTTCTTGCAGGTGCTGCATATCCAGTGAATATCGGTTTCTGTATTCGAACTGCTGAAGTTTCCGGAGCAAATGCAGTCATAATCGATGCCCAATTAAATAACCAGGAGAGAAGTGCTGCAAAACGTGCTTCAATGAAAGCTCATAGGTTTTTACCAGTCCATTGGACATCTGGTTATGAGGCCATATTAATGGCTAAGAAATTTGGCTTTCGAATAATTTCAGTAGAGGATGTGGGTGAATCTGCACCGTGGGATGTAGATATGACTGGTGATGTGGTTCTGATAGTAGGTGGTGAAAGAAATGGAATACCAGTAGATATTTTAGCTGAGTCCGATGAAATAGTTCGTATACCTATGTCTGGTTTTGTTCAATCATTTAATTTACAGGCTCCATTAAGTGCGGTTGCCATTGAAGCGCAAAGACAGAGAAGTTAGCCCATACTCATAAAATCACCTTTATGCTTTATTGAGTTCCTACGTAGCCCGGCTATTGTGAATATACCAAGTGAGCTGACCTCGATGCTTGATGGCAAGCATGGACCTACTAAACAGAAGGGTGCTCGCCTCGTTGTAGATCTAGCCTCTACAGCAGGGGCAACTGAATTTATTCGTTGTGAACATGCTCATGTTTCAGGAGTGAGTGTCATTACCGGGGGTCATGGTCTACGTAGATTTCTTTCAGATCTAGCAGGTGATGATGATGGTGTTGTTTCAATACCAACAACTCTGAATTCAGCCGGCTGTGATAGGGAGAAAATGGAAGAGATGGGTATCGATTATCCTGATTTTTTGAAACACCAGTTTGAAATTATTGAAGCATATTCGAATTTAGGAATTGAAGCCACCTTATCTTGTACACCTTATGACCGAGGCGTTGAATTAGCCAAAGGAATTGGTTCTTGGGCGGAATCAAATGCAGTTTGTTTCTCGAATTCTTATACATCTCTAATTACAAATCGGGAATCTGGATTATCCGCATTAGCTACAGCATTAACTGGTTGGGCTCCTTTATGGGGTCTTCATCTCGACAAAAACAGGTTTCCGAATATTCATGTGAAAGTTCAATGTTCAATGACTGATATTTCTGATTGGAGTATATTGGGTGATTGGATAGGTAAACAGATTAGACCTGAGTGGGAGTTACCGTGGGGAATGATGCCCCATATATCTGGTCTTCCTGAATTCGCTAGTTTTGAAATGCGTAAAGCCCTAACCGCCGCCGCTGCAAATTATGGCTGTCCTATGCTTTGGGCTGATGGTCATACTGTCGACCCCCCGAGTCTAAATTCATATGAAGGAGAATTAGAATTCACTGAATATGATTTACAGCTTCGTTATCAGCAATTAGCACCAACAGGAATTGTTGACTTAGTAGTGATTGGTTGTCCGCAGGCAAGTGTTGGTGAAGTTAGAACCACGGCTGCTTATGTTCGTTCTAGGATGGAATTAGGCGAAATTATTCCGAATCAAAGGTTATGGATATTCACCAGTGGTCATAATTATGAGATATTAGAATCTGATGGAACTATTGATATTCTTGAAGAAGCAGGTGCCTTAGTTTTGAGAGATACCTGTCCAGAAGTCACTCCTTATAATAGGACTAAATATAATCATATTTTGACAAATTCACTTAAGGCAGAACATTATTTAACTTCGGGTTTGAATAAAATGCCTACCAGTGTATCTACCATTTCTGAATGCGTATCTCATGCTTTTGATCCTACTTTAATTGAATCTCCAAGACCTAAATTAGATTCTAGTAATGCTAAGCCAATGCACTCTAATAAGTCTCATCAATCAGGTCAAATAAACCTCATTGGTAGAAGTATTCCGAGTCAAAATGAATGGCTTGTCGAAGGCACTGCCTTAGTTACTGATGTCCCTATCACATACTTAGGATATGTAAATAGAGACACAGGAGTTATAGAAGAAAAAGGCCATCCTCTTGATGGTGTAGCAATAGAAGATACTATTTTGATATACCCTAAAGGTTCTGGTTCAACGGTTGCCCCATTTGTCCTAATGGGCTTGATATATACTGGAAAGGGACCTAAAGCGATAGTAAATTGTGATGTATGTCCTCTTACTCTACCTGCTGCTTCGTTACTTAATGTGCCTTATGCACATGGTTTTGCATCTAATCCCACTCTAGAGGTTAACAGTGGAGACAGAGTATCAATATCTCTTGATAATGGAATTGTCAATCTTTCAGTCATATCTCGTACAAGCGAGGATTGATGACTCGATGGTGTCACAGGCCTCTTGTGAGCACCCGTCCTGATCCTATTCCTTGCCGCCCTCAAGATTTAGGGAAATTTGAGATTTTACAGAGAGATGGTTCAGCAAGAATTGGGCGATTACATACTAAACATGGCATGCTAAATACTCCAATGCTACTCCCAGTAGTCAATCCAAATATTCGAACTATAGAGCCTCGAGAAATGTGGGATAAATATCGAGTAGATGGTTTAATTACAAATTCTTATGTGATGTGGAAACATAATGATCTAAGTGAATATGCTCTAGAACATGGTGTCCATAAATTAATTGATTTCCCAGGTGTTGTTGTGACTGATTCTGGCACATTCCAGTCTTATGTATATGGTGATGTTGAAGTTGGGGTTGAAGAGATAGTTGAATTTCAGAGAGATATCGGTGTAGATTTAGGAACTATGCTTGATGTATTTGGAAGACCTGATATGAGCCGTGAAGAAATTGTTTCTGCTGTTGATATAACTGCAGAGAGAGCACCAATTTCTCTCGAAAAAGCCGGTGGAGAGTTACTTCTAAATGGTCCTATTCAAGGAGGTTTACACGATGACCTTAGAGCACTAGCAGGGCAAGTTATGGGAGATATCAATGGCGTTCATAGAGGATTCACTGTTCATCCAATCGGAGGTATCGTACCTTTAATGGAGAATCAAAAATATCGGGAGTTATTTCAAATTCTTCTTTCTGCTAAATCTACTTTACCACCTAATAGGCCTATTCATCTGTTTGGATGTGGTCATCCACTACTTTTCCCGATGTCGATCGCTTTGGGTGTGGATATTTTTGATTCTGCGGCTTATGCACTTTTTGCTAGAGGTGGACGTCTTCTAACACCTACCGGTACAGTTCGATTAGAAGAAATACAAGAATGGCCGCATCAATCTTCGGAACTATTTAATTGGACACCTGAGGAAGTCCGAGGGATGGAGTCTAAAGAACGTGAGAAGGTTCTTGCTAGGCATAACTTGGAAGTCACTCAATCAGAATTAGCACGCTGCCGTGAAGCAATCAGAAATGGTAAGATTTGGCAGCTTGCAGAAGAAAGAAGTCATTCATCTGGTCAATTAAGAGAAGCCTTTCTATGGGTTTTAGAACAATTAGAAGACCCTGATGAGGGGCCTGTTGGAGTTTCAGCTATGAGGATGATTTCATCTACTAATCCTGTACGAAGTGGTGGCGAAAATTTAGTCGATGATATTGAAGAAAGACCTCATATTTTACATTTCAAATCATTACTTTCTATGAGGTGGAGGATTCCTGGCTCTTGGTGGGATGGTTCTTTAGATATTCCTGCCCGTGTTGTAATAATCGAGGGTTCAAAACCTCCATGGAGAGATAGCTCATTGCATACAGTAATCTCCAGTCTGAAAGAGGTGCCAAACTCGATAATCCTCATATCAACTCCCATTGGCTTAATCCCCTATAGCATGGAAGATGTATCTCCATGGTGCCATATTGATGGTTCTGATGAAATTTGGGATCTACCATTAGATGAAGATGAGATTATTGAAGAGTTAGATGAATTAGATTTATCTGACTTGCCATTTATTAGAATTTCACCTGGTCCGGCTCCTGAAGAAAAAATGGAAGGGGCTCAAATAATTCGTGATTGGCTTGATAAGTGTTCGATTGTTGATAAATTATCGGTCCTGAATGGTTTGTCTCCAACTTATGGTTGTAAAATAACATCTAGTATGACAAGTAGGAGGTCGAAAACAGATAGAATGGTAAATGTATATTCAGATGGGGTACACGTCATATCTCCTAGGCTAAATGATGGAGGTATTTCTTTGACATTGGAGGGTGCACGGATGATTCATTCTTACTCCTCTAACCTCCCTCTTTCTTTTGGTGAAGAATATAGTGATGAAGAATTAGATCATCCAGGGATTGCTAGAGTTATGATTATTGATGATGCGATACCATTTGTAGGTCAGGGCAGGAATGTCATGCAAGGTTATGTTTTAGGGGCTGACCCTCATCTTATTCCAGGGCAGCCATGCTTAGTAGTAGATTCGAAGGGCGGTTTAGTTGCACATGGTATCGCTATAACTACTGCTCGAGAAATGGCATATCTGAAAAAAGGTCTAGCGGTTAGAATACGTGATGGTGCCCTTAAGGATTCGGGCATTTAATCAGGCCTTGTAGGCGATTGATTCAATAGCACAAATTCTAACGAAGTGATGACACCCGTAGGGTGTAGGCGATTTTATGACCGATATATCTAGTACTAAATTGGTTATTGAAACCAATAATTTAGTCAAAATGTATGGACCTCATATTGCTCTAGAAGGACTCAGTCTAAAGCTTGAGCCGGGAGCAATTGGGATTCTTGGACCTAATGGTGCAGGTAAATCTACTTTTTTCAAGTGTATTCTAGGCCTGATTAAAACAACTTCCGGTGATGGGAAAGTATTGGGTTATGACATTAGGACACAAGGAGATCTAATACGTTCAAAAATTGGATATATGCCTGAATATGATTCATTAGATCCTGAATTAATCGCAGTAGATCAGGTTAGATATTCGGGTGAATTAATTGGTATGAATCCAGCAGAAGCAACCCGAAGAGCGCATGAAGTTTTAGAATATGTAGGACTTAAAGAACAAAGATATCGTAAAATAGGTACATTCAGTAGTGGAATGAAACAGGCGACTAAACTTGCCTGTGCACTAATTCATGACCCTGAAATTTTGATATGCGATGAACCTACAAATGGACTTGATCAACGTTCTAGAGATTTCATGTTAAATACACTTAGAAATACTGTTAAAGATGGCGGGCGAACAGTATTGATGAGCGGCCACGTAATGGATGATATCCAAGAAGTATGTGATAGTATTGTTATGATTCACAAGGGTAAAATTGTAGTACATAGAAGAATTGACGAGTTAGCTCGGCAAGTTGATGAAGAAATCGAGATATCAGTTTGGGGAGGTTCATCTTTAATGCAAGAATCTTTAGAATCTCGAGGATTAAATGTTCGCCGACTTGGTAGAGTAATGAGAATTAAAGTCGAGTCTGATGATACAATATCCGCAATCTTAGAATCCGCAGTTGAAAGTAATGTTCAGGTAAGAAGAATGGGTATATATGAACCAGATTTAGAAGATATTTTCTTGTTAATAATGGAGAAGTTAGGTGCCGAAGTAAAAACAACTTCAGATCTTATGACTTCTGAACATACTGGAGGTAAAATGTATGAATAAAGATCTGGTCAACCTCGAAGGGGGCCAAACTGTCATGGAAGCGGCTTATGGATCAGATGATGGTGATCATGATTCTATAGCAATAGTTGCTAAAAAAGAGGCATCTTTGGGGGTGATATTTGAACAAAATTATCGCCCATGGGATGGGAAACTTGGACCGCGATGGGTTAGGAATTATGCTATATTCAGACATCATGTGTTTGGCTTATTTACATCTAAGGGTCACAGAAATTATAACCCATTTGTTAGACTAACTATATTAGTTATATTCCTAGGAGCAATTTCTCCAATTGCTATGTTGTTTTTCTCCTCATTATTTGGGTCAGGACCCGATGGTTTTATCGATAAAATGTGGGGTATAAATCGCAGTAACCTTTGGGGTCAGGTATTAGGATATTTTCCTCGAAATTTATGTTATTGGCCATTATTAACTGCTCTTGTAGTTGGTGGTATGATTTCTGACGACCGTCGAAACGGTACAAGTTCTATCTATTTCTCTAGACCTATTACTAGAGTGGATTATACTCTCATGAAATATTTGAGTGTATCTGCAGTTCTTGGTTTTGTAATAATATTCTCTTATATGTTGTATTACACATTAGCAATAGTATTCAAAGGTGAAGGATGGGCATTTTTAATCGATACTTTACCCATGTTTTTATCTGGTTTATTATGTAGTATACTGTTGGTAATAACATATACTTCCATCGGACTTGCTTTATCGAGTGTTAGTCAAAGTAGATTTTTTGCTGCGATCGCATTCTTAAGTATAATTTACGGAACTAAATTAACGGCTCTTTTAATTGAAGCCCAATTTGGAACTTCTATAGTGCATATATTGAGTCCTTATGATTGTCTTGCCCATCTTGGCCAATGGCTGTTGGGGTTGGAGATGAATTATTCTCATCCTCTCTCATTATCGATTATTTCTTTGATACTAATGAATGCAGTATCTATTATGATATTAATTTCTAGAGTTACTTCATTGGAGGTGACTAGAGAATGAATGATGATAGCGCAATTCCATCAGTTCTTGTAGAAAATGTCTCGAAGTGGTATGGTCAAGTTATTGGTATTAATGATGTATCTTTAGCGATTGAAGGCGGAGTTACAGGTATTCTTGGTCCCAATGGCGCTGGTAAATCCACTCTTTTCAAACTATTAATGGGTCGGATAAAACCGAGTCAAGGAAGTGTTAAACTGTTTGGAATAGATCCATGGACCGATACATCCCCTTATCGAAGAATTGGGTATGTTAGTGAATCTGAAAGACTCTACGATTGGATGACAGCTCAAGATTTTGTATCAACTCTTGCTAGATTGCATGGTATGACAAGAGATGAAGCGAATGCAAGGGCAGAGCATGTTCTTGATTTTGTAGGTTTACATGATGTCAGGCATAAAGAAATAGGAAAGTATAGTAAAGGTATGAGACAAAGAGTGAAAATAGCTCATGCTTTAGTTCATGACCCTGACCTAATAATTCTCGATGAACCATTACATGGTTGTGACCCTCTTGCTAGAACTAGCATAATGAATGTAATTCGAGAACTTGGTCGACAGGGTAAGACAGTACTCGTTTCCAGCCATATTTTAGAAGAAATAGAAAGAATTACCGAACAAATAGTTATTCTCCATAATGGCCGATTGCTTGCTTTAGGTAATTTATACGCGATTCGTGATTTATTGGATAAACATCCACATCGAATTATGATTACAACTGATGAACCACGTAAATTAGCTAGCGCCTTTATTGCAGAAGATCCAATATATGGTGTTAGATTCCCCGAAGATGGAAAATTAGAGCTGCAAACCAATGATTTATCCGCTGCACACTCAGTGTTACCTCGAGTTATTGTTAACTCGAATGTTTCAGTGTCAAGAATTGATAATCCTGATGATAATTTAGAATCTTTACTAGGATACTTAATTGGAGGTGAATAAAATGGATAAACAAGGACGAGGCCTTTCAAACACAGTTTGGACTCAACTTGATCGGAAGGCAGGTGCAATAATTGAGCTGACAATTCGTCAACTTCGTAACCGTATGTCTACTTGGGCTGTTTTGGGTGTAGGAGTATTATTGATATCTTTATTACTTGCATTTTATATTGATGCAATAAGGACTGATTTTGAATCAATAGATAATGATGGCGATAGTGAAGATTGGGATAATGATGGATATCCATTAGGTCAAGAGCTAATGTATGGTACTAGTGATTATGATAATGCAGAATTCCCTGGTTCACCCGAGTATGTCTACCTAGGTGATATCGATTTCAATGATCAACCTCGAAATCATTATGGAAACCACACATGGGTTTATGCTTGGGGCTATTTCACTCCTACATGGATTGATGTAAATGCTACGAGTCATTCTCCATGGCTTGAATCGATTGATTGGAGTTTAGGTGATTATATTTGTGAGGAAGAGGGTTTATCGTCCGATCCATTCGACAATTACAATTGGTATAACTCCATAGATAGAAATTATTGTCTTTTTGAAAATGGGACTTATATCATGTTTGGTACTTATTTTTCAGGAGAAGGAGAATTTTTTGTTGAGCCCGATTACAATACTGAATGGGGTTTTATGACTGAATCATTTTTCGTCGAAAAACATCCTAAATCGATGTATATAGACGAAGACGATATTGATTGGGATGGGAATTCTGGCTCGCAGGGATTCGATGATGATGGCGATTGTCTCAAAGAACAATATGTGACTGAAGATAACTTTCAGAGTGACAGTAATCAAAATGGAATCTATTGTGATGTTCAATGGACTTTTGATTCAGATGGTAACTTAGTACGAATTCAGGCGGACAATGGTGTCGATGAAGACCCAGATGACTCAAAGCACGTAGGTGAATCAAGTCATAGAACATTCATAATTGGTACTGGGAAAATCGCTTTTATTATGATTTTAGGACTTTTCTTACCCTTATTTTTAGCCTTAGGTTTAGTACGTGACGAATCAGAGAATGGTACGCTTCACTATTTACTATCCAAACCAATACATCGAGGTGAATTTATTCTTTATCGTCTATTGGGTTATCTAGCAATAGTCGCTTCTTATACTGTGATATTAATTTCAATAGTTTCGATAATAACTTCTATAATTGGCCCAGGGGATTCTATTATTCGATTAAGCGATTTCCCCATATGGATGGGCATCGCACTTTCTACAATTCTAGTATTAAGTGCATATGGCGCTATATTCAATACTGTGGGCTTATTAATGCCAAAATATGGTGTTTATTTATGTATTATTTATGGTATTTGGGAGTTTTTAATGGGACTATTTACAATCACTATACCTACAGCTACAATTCCAATGTTATCTATTTCTCATTGGGCCATTCAAATAATCGATGCAGTGGTTTTAATCTTTTGGAGCGACACCAGTATCATTCAGCAAAAAGCAGATGCATTTGGCCTAGAGACAGGTATTTCCTTTTTCTGGCACCCTCCTGTTCATACTTTAGATACCGGCAATCCCTTCGTAGCACTACTGATAAGTGTAGTATTAATATTGCTAGCAACTATAGGTATGGTTGCGTTAGGGCAGTTAGTTTTCCGCAATAAAGAAATCATGTGAGGGTATAGTGATGGCAGATGAATTAGATAATTTTTCAGGCGATTATTCTTCACTATGGCGTTTAGATATGATGCCAAGTTTACCTCGTCTTTCTTGGTGGTGGTGGTGGGTCATTATCTTTATCCCCGACCCCGATAATCCTGAACGTTCTAGGCAATTAATGGTTCTTTGGTCATCTAAAGAAACTCGTGCAGTACGTGTAAACGATCATTGGTGGAAACCTGGTTCAAGAATGAGAGTTGATGAGCATGGAGGACATATTGTCCCAGGAATGGTCTGTTCTTGGTGGTTTGATGGTAAAGATATGCATGAACCATTAGTTATGCGTGAATGTAAAATGGTTTCAATAGATGATAAGCATCCTTTATGGCCAGGTGAAGGTGAAGGACAAGGTTCAGGTGCTGTGATTCCTTTACTTGAAGATGATTTGTCTCTCGGATTAACCAAGGGGAATAAGAAATTTTGGCTGAACTTAGTAAGTGATGAGAGTGCACAGAAGAAAGGTGCTCCTAAATCAATTAATGCTGAATTAACTCCTTGGTGGGGGCCTCCAAGTAAATTGACATATAAAAATAATGTATTTTTTTCAAATATGGGTTATGATATTCTGAGAGTTCAAGGGACTAAAGCATCTATTGTAATCGATGGTGAGGAATTTGAAGGAACCGGTTACTTCCAGAAAGTGAGTGTCCAAGCTCCCTCGTTACCTTGGTTTTGGGGTATGTTGCATTTCGATGATGGTTCTTACTTAGATTGGTTTATGCCGCATCTTTCATTTTCTTGCTTTAATTTAAACGACAAACCATGGAAACTCAGGGATATATTTAGAAATCCTAAACTTGGAACCGGAATATTTCATGATGCTAAAAGAGATCGGACTGAAGAGTTCAAGCATTGCCAAGTTGAATTAGCAGAACCAGATGATGGCGATGAAGAACTATTTGACAACGACGGAAATCCTTTACCTAAATTTAGAGTACGTCTTTGGAATGATAATACTCAGATCTCTCTCGAAGTGAGAGCAGTTTCACGCGCTAAATGGACTTTTGATCAACCAACTAGAGCTGGCATGGTTAGCCATCTAACTTACAATGAATATCCTCTTCAGTTATTGAAAATAGTCATAAAAGATGAGCAAGGCATTAGAACCAAAAAAGATTATTCATGGATACATGGTAATGCAGAGCATTCCTGGGGATTACTTCATTGAAAAAGGTGGTATGGATTTGGATGACTTAATATTAGGTTTTAGAGCATCAATAGATGATGATGAAATTCAAAAAGCCTTCCCTTTAGTATCCGAAGAGGAGGTTCCCATATGGATGGGTTCACCTTCATTTCCATCATATATTCCAAAATATTCACTCGCACTCATAGTTTTTTTAATTCATTTCTCTTTTTATTTGATAGTGGTTACAGATTATTCATCCGAGGAAAAGAGTTACCTCAACGGTATCATTCGTCTATTAGATTGGTTATTTGATTTAGTTGATGTGTTTGCATTTATTTTTGTTATGCTTATATTTGCTCGATTAAATTTCTATCTTAATATCACAACTTCTACGATTAAGAATACGGTATTTTTGGTATTTATTGGATTAATACCTGCTTTCTGGTGGTTTGCTAATATAATTGACTGGATTCTTGTAATATTACGTCAAGATCAACTGAATATTCCTGAATGGTTTGATCAATGGTTCTTATTACTCGGCATCATTAATAGTTTAATTTTACTTATTCCCACTATAATTTCTCAATTCTCATTTACCTATCTAATCACTGATCAGAATTTACATTTTAGAGAACGTCACTTCATTTTCTATAAATCTTATAATAAAATAGGACTTCATGAATTAGAAAATCTTATGACTCAACAATCTATTTTTGGAAAGATATTTGGATTTGGAAATATATTGCCTATTCTGGATGATAATTCTGAAGTTATCTCTAATCCTCCTATCGAAAGATCAATCCCACAGATTTTCTACCGAATGTCCAAATTTATTATATTCCATCAACGAAATCTAAAGGTTGCTTCATTACCTCCTTCTAAGTGTTTTTTTGGTATAAATAAACCAATGATTATTTATCAACTAGTGAATGAATTGATGGATTCTAGGAATGGTCGACCAGATTTAATCACGGATAATAGTTAGTTCAACCGAAGATTACTATTCCGCACCGTTCTTAATGTAAAAGCCATCGAGAGATACATAGAGGGATTCCTTATGTCAGAAGAAGATACCATTACAATTGCAGCACAACACATTACTAAAGGCGATTTTATGGGCGCTATGGAGATTTTTGAAACACACGTTACTAACAATCCTAAAGACCCTGCAGGATATCATGGTTGGGCAGAATCAGCAATGTTTGAAATCCAAGAAAATGGTAATTTCGACGATAAAGGTAAAGATCGAATTAATGAAGGCAAAGTTCAATCTTATCTCCGTAAAGCTGCTGGTCTCGAACCTGACAATGCAGAATATCAGGCGGCTTATGCAAATGCACTCATAGAATTTGATAGAGTTCCTATGGCAGTCAGAGAATTCCAGAAACTTATCAAATTAGGTGAGAAGTTGGAAGATGTTGATGTATCGTTCCATCTTTATGAAGCAGCTAAGCAATTAATAGATTCAATAGATGTTAAAGTTGGATATGATAGAAGTGAACAGTTTGCTCAACAGTATATTCCGATTGCAATTGAGTTTGCAATTCTTGGTCTTGGTTTCTCATCAGTTGATGAAGCAATGGAATATCTGTCAACCGAGGAATAATCCGGAGGAGTCCAATTGGATCGCGGCCGAATCATGGTCGCTTTCGGATACCATGGAGATCTTTTCCACGGGTCTCAGATCCAACCAAATGTCCCTACTGTACAAAAAGCGATTGAACTCGCGCTTAGAAAGGTGAGTTGGTGGAGTGATGGTTGTTTAGAAATGTCTAGTAGAACAGATGCAGGTGTCAGTGTCAGAATGAATCTTGCTTGCATTGATGTGCCTCTGAAGGTATGGGAAGAAGTCGATAAAAAAACAATTCTTCGCGTACTAAATAATAGATTCTCCGAAGGCTTATGTGCTTGGGATGTGATTAAAGTTGAATCGAATGTTAGAAGCAGAGCAGCTATATCGAGGACATATCTTTTTCGTACAGAACTAATTGAGGAATGGCCTAGCGGGATTGATGAAGATTTATTCAATGAGGCATGTAAATCAATAATGGGTACTCATGATTTCTCAAATTTCTGTAAACTCGAAGAAGGTAAGAATCCAATTCGGACGATCTCTAATTGTGAACCATGGTTTTCCTCTGATGGTAGATTAATTGGATTATTGATAACCTCTGAAGCATTTTTATGGAATCAAGTGAGAAGGTTAGCAGCAGCCATAACAGGCGTTGCTTCCGGCCGTATTTCATTTGATATTTTCAAATCTGCATTAAATGAACCAGATGTGTTGGTAGATTTAGGTAGAGCACAATCTAATGGCCTCATACTTTGGTCAATTGAACATAAATCATCTCAAGGTATGGGCTTAAACTGTAATCCTGATACTACTGGTTTTTCCATTCCTCCTGAAATGAGGTACCGATTTAAAAGATGGTTATTTATGGCGAAATTAGAAATGGGATTATTGATAGAAAGAGATTGGGAAGATTCTCTTAATTCAGCTTAATTTCTAATTCATCTCCATCTTTACATGGCAATGCTTCTCTTAAAAAAGACCCTGAAATTACTTCTGCTGTTTCAGTATGCCGTGTTAAATCAGGGATTAATATTGCGCATTCAATCCATTTTTCACTGTCTGCTGAGATTTTAGCTGGAAAGGCAGTAGCGCCTCCAAATGATTTTCCATCTCTTTCAAACCCTTTAATTCTAAATGAGTTTGCCTCTTGTGAAATATCTCCTTTTTCTAACCCTGAAATAATCCTTAGATTCTTATAATTTAGTAAACTAGATCCATCCATGTCAAGATTGAGAGTTCCAGGCCATGCACTAACTTCTAGAACCTGTTTAAATTGTTCTTGGTAATGAGGTTGAGCCATGAATACATGTGCTCTTCCGAGTCCACTTGACACTTTACCGGACAGAATCATATTTGCCCGTCTCACCTTATGTTCAAGAGGATTGCCGCTTAGAATTTACTATAATGACACAGTCTTATTCCTTTCACATAATCCCCAACCATAAGATTTGACTAACTTTCTTTCTTTGGAATCATTGTCATTTACTGGATTTGAATGATTTAAGTGTATGAAAGAAATATCTGGATCATCAGTTTTTTTCATACCTAAAAGATTTAGACTTTCTTCTATTGTTGGATGTGGTATTTCTGATAAGTTTCTTCCAGGTAACTCTCCTAGATTCCAGAAAGTTCCATCAATCCATGCAATATCAATTTTTAATGAAGTAAAAAATTCTCTAATATTGTTCATTGAAAATGAGCTCAATGTTTCATCCCATGAATCTTGGTCAGGCATAAACAAGAGAGTTTTTCTTAATCCTTTTATTCGAATAGCAGAGGTATTTCCTAATTCACTCCGGTGAGGTATTGGGATGAATTCTAATGTAAATCCACAACCATTTATTGGTTGAAATCGCTGTCGAGATATTAATTTAATATTCCCTTCTTTAATCATTAACTGTATATCGTTTCTTTCTTCAAGAATCACTTTGTTTTCATTAGTGAGGTAAATTGGTAAATCTCTTAAATTCATAACTGGTTTACCGAATTGACCGATTCCTTCTATATGTCCAAGATGTAAATGAGTGATTGTTACGGTATCAGGAATAAATATATTTTTCACTGTTTTATCCCCACTCCATAATCTTAATTGTTCAGATAAGTTTTTCGTGATCTCGATAAGATGTTTAGAACCATCAATTCCCTCAATTCCTATAGATACAGGGTATTTTTTATGATTTGAATGATTGTGAGCATTCAAACATCTATCACACGAACATCCTGCTTGTGGAATCCCAGCATCTTGTGCTGTTCCGAGTATTGTGACATTAACTTCTTGTTGCATAATCAATGTGGTATAGGTGTTTATCTTTAACTCGTCTGATTCCCCTAATCAATACTCATATCATAGAAGAACAAATGTACTGATGTGTAGTGTGAGGGTTATGGTTGCGGATACATCATGGATGTCTCAGCGTTTTAATGAACTACGAAATCAAGGTCTTGATTGGAATCCTCCAATTCTTGAAACTGCTAATGATGCGAGATGTATTATTGATGGTAAAGAAACTATTATGCTTTCATCAAATAATTATCTCAATCTTACTAATCATAAGAAAGTTATTGATGCAATGTTATCTGCTACTGAGAAATATGGTGCAGGAAGCGGCTCAGTCCGTGCAATAGCAGGAACTATGGATATTCATCTTGCTGCTGAGAAAAAAGTAGCAGAGTTTAAGAAAGTAGAATCATCGTTAATTTACTCAGCAGGATATACTGTAAATGTTGGTCTTATTCCAACATTAGTCCGTGGTGCACAAGATGTGATTATCAGTGATGAATTAAATCATGGTTCTATAATTGATGGAGTAAGGTTAACAAAAGCACGTCGTGCAGTTTATGCTCATAACGATATGGCACAATTAGAGGCAGTTTTGAAAGAAAATTCGGATGCAGATAGAAAATTAATTATTACCGATGGTGTATTCTCAATGGATGGGGATATAGCACCATTAGATGAAGTTACTAAGTTGGCAGAAGAGTATGATTCAATGGTATATGTGGATGACTGTCATGGTGAAGGTGTTCTTGGAGAAAAAGGAGCAGGTATTGTAGATCATTTCAATTTGCAAGGGAAAGTACATTTTGAAGTAGGTTCATTTTCTAAAGCACTTGGAGTCCAAGGTGGAATACTGGCAGGTTCCGAAGAAGTTCGAAATCATGCCTTAAATAATTCACGTTCATGGCTATTATCGGGGAGTCAACCTCCAGGCGTAGCTGCTGCTCAAAAGGCTGCTATAGAGGTTCTAATGAGTGAACCAGAACATCATTCTAGGCTTTGGAATAACACTAACTATTTCCGTAAAGAGTTACAATCACTTGGTTTTGATACGGGTGTCTCTGAGACTCCAATAATTCCAATAATGTGTGGTGAATCTCTTATCGCCAAACAATTATCAAATGAACTCAGTAAAGAGAATATAATGGCAGGAGCTATTGTATTTCCAATGGTATCTAAGGATAAAGCAAGAGTTCGAACCCAGATGTCTGCTGGATTAACTAGAGATGATTTAGATCAAGTATTAAGAGTATTAGAAGAAATTGGCCCTAGACTTAATTTAATTTGATATGAATAATAAGTTAGTTGTAGTATCTCAAGTGATCTACATTTGATTATAGATAGATATTAGTCTAATTCTTCAATCAAATTTTCTATTTCAGCATTATTTTTCTCAATCGTCTTTTCATTTTCACTTGGAGCATAAATTGTTAGCTTCATTCCTTCAAATGGGTCAAGGTCTCTATCTATTCTTTCTAGCATTCTCCACCTTGGAGCATAGGATAGTTGAATATACAATGGCCCTGGTAAAATTATTAGAAAATATCCAACCCATTCTAACTCCTCAGGTGTTGGAAATGTTATTGCAATCATTGTTATTAAGAGTCCAATAAAAGGAATTGGGTAAAGGTATCTTCTCCTTTTTTCAAGTCTCACGGGAGGCCTCTTAAATATTGATGACATCATACTCGAGATACCACCAAGAGTCGCACATATGAATAAAATTACCAAACTTTTAATAAGCCATAGCTGAAATATTTTTTCGAATTCTTCCGAATCAAGATAACCTTCATAGATGCTTGTTAAAATCAAAATAAAATTAATTATTAAACCATAAATAGCGCCTACAAATACGGGATGTGAATATGATAGTGAGAACTCTAGGAATAGTTGGCTTATCGAGCCACCTTCTAGCATGAGCCGATGTTCTTCATCGAATTCATTCAGGCTGTCACGCCATCTTGACATGTCACTTCGCCCATGTGCCCCCTCTTTCACTATTACGGGTAAGAAAAGTCCGAATAACAGCATTATAACGAGTTTATGTTGTATTATGATTTATAATCACAATATCGGAGATATTATGACTTGCTCACGGTGGGGAATGATTTTGTGGTATTAGATGAGTAGTGAAGATGTGTTGTTTACGATTACTAGCAAGAACCTAGATTCAGGATTAAGAGGTGTGCCGGTGGGAACATGTCGTACCTCATTTGTAGACCCTTACGAAGGAGTACATTATGTGGGTTATCCAGTTGAAGATTTAGTGAATATGGAAGAAGAAGATGTTATCTTTTTGTTAATGAATAAACGTCTACCTACTGAAGAAGAAGCTCAAGAATTCCATTCTGAATTAACACAAAGGGGTGAGAGTATACCTACGGGGGCTCTTCGAGTTTTAGAGTCATTAACACCTGGTAGTGGTCATCCTATGGACTGGCTTTCAATAGGGATAATGGCACTTGGAGCCGCAGAAAATACTGGCGATGCAAAAGCAGATGCTATGAATTTGATTGCTAGAATGCCTGAATTAATGGCGAGAATTTTCCGTCTTAGAGCTGGTGAGAAAGATAAATTAAAACCTCGTAGGCCAGGTCTAGGTTTGGTTGAAAATTTTGTTCATATGATGGGTTATGAAGGTCAACAAGCAAGAGATATAGAGAGAGTATTACGTTTCTTTTTCATTCTTCACATGGACCATGGTGGAGGGAACTTGTCAACGTTTTCAGGTAAAGCAGTAGCATCTGGTAGGGCATCAATTTATTCATCAATTTCGAGTGCAATGAATGCGCTTTCAGGTCCTCTTCATGGTAGAGCGAATCAGGCATGCCTTGAGTTTGTACAAAGAATTGGGACTTCTGATCACAAAGAAATTGAAGACTTTGTTCGTACAGAATTAGAAAACCGTCGGCCGATATTTGGTTTTGGTCATGGTGTTTTAAGGGCTGAAGACCCACGTGCTCGCTTACTTATTGAGTTAGGTGAAGAAATTTGTCCAGATGATGAGAATTTCAAGATAGTTAGAGCGTTGAGGGAAGTTGTGCCACCAATACTTAGTGAAATCCCTAAGATAAGCAACCCTTATCCTAATGTTGATATTGCTAGTGGTAGTCTTCTTCATTCAGTAGGTTTCACAATTCCTGAGTACTATACTACATTCTTTGGTTGGGCACGTGTAGCAGGAATAAGTGCTCAGATATTAGATGAGAGAAATGCTAGAGATGGTCGAGGGACACCTATTTACAGGCCGAAATATATCCCTAAAAATCAACCTCTAAGGCGATTGGAATAATCACGACCCACCTCTATGGGATTTCCCTGTGCCTCTATGGCCTATGATTCGTGAAACTTCCCAAGGTAAACTTGATTCAGAAGTTTCATTTAAGAGTGTACTAATTTCTCTTTCCCATGACCATCTTTTACTCCAGTTTTCAATAAAACCTTTCCTTTCATTATCTGATAGCTCATGCCAAGGTGAAATCTCATTCTGTAATTCTAAGATTTTCGAAGCATGCTCCTCTTTAGGAGTATCGTCCAATTTTTTCCTAATCTCATCCGTCAAAGGTTGAGTTGCGGGTTTTGTCCACCGAGCGTGACCAGTATCTAAAGTCACAAAGTCAGGTGACAAATCATCAGTCAGTCCCGTTAATCCTGCATCTAGCAGTAATCTCTCTGAATCAGATGTTGAGGGCCAAACATAAACAGGGTAACCTTTCCTATATTTTGTTAACCGCTCTAATCTCTTACCTTCTAAACCTACAGTCAAACCGATATTGATATTACTTTCTATACCTCTTAGATATTGCAGCGAACAAGGAAGCATAGGAGAACCTTCTTGTTTTTGTTTATTCATTAATCGGGGTAATGAATTTGCTAAGAAAGAAGGTGCTGCACAAATACGTTTAGTTGTCCAATTCCCCCATGATCTAATATGTGGCCTTAATCTACTAAATCTCAGATTACTATTTGCTTTTTTAGCAGCAGATTTTAATTTCGGTTCAAATGAATAAATCACTGTACTACTATCACTTCGATCGATTGGGTCTAGTAAATATTCTAATTCTTTAATCATTTGAATCATATGCTTTTCTTTAGCATTACCATCAAACCAACCTCCTGCCTTTCCGCTTGATGGATGTGGTGTTTTTAGTTCGATACAAGTAAATGCACCTTCTTCAGTCCACCGTCGAATGAAATCTTTATTTTTTAGTAAGTCATCAATTGACTCAACATATTCCGGCAACTCCTCAAGAGTCATGCATTCAGGATAATCACCAGATTCGGTTTTAGAATCATGATGAAGGATTAGTCGATTATCTTCACTAAGTCGCAAATCTAGTTCTACTCCATCGCAAGCTTGCATTCCATATACTAGAGCATCGATTGTATTTTCTCTCGGACGAATCCAACCATCGGCTTTGCGCATATACTTCGCAAACAGTTCGTAATAATTAATTAACTGTTTTAAGATTCATCCGCCCCAACGCTAAAGTGTGAAAAAGCAAACGCAAGACTAGGTATGGCCATGTCAGAGACAATTGAATTAGATAGAGCATCAAACCCTCAAGAAGTTAAAGGATACGCATTTTATGATTGGGCGAAATCCGCTTTTGAGACCAGTGTAACGGTAGCAGTTCTTCCAGCATGGTATGCATATTTATTCCTTAAAGCAAATGGTTTGACTACTACTATTGGTTCAATGGAACTTACTGGCGATACTATCTGGGCACTTTCAGTAGCCGCTGCAACCCTATTTGTTGCAATCATTAGCCCCTCTTTAGGAGTTATTGCAGATAGGCGAATGATCAAAATGTGGTGGTTAAAAATCTTGACTTATGTGGGAGCAGGTTCTACTTTCTTACTTGCTTTTGCACCTTTATTATCTTTTGACTATCAATGGATATGGTTGATGGTATTCTTTGTCCTTGCAAACGTAGGTCTAAATGGTGCTGGAGTTTTCTATAACGCCTTGCTGCCTCATATGGGTAAAGACGACGAAATGGATCGTATATCCAATCTCGCATTTGCTTATGGTTACCTAGGTGGAGGTATTCTTTTGCTTGTACATCTGATTATGGTTATGACGTTAACAGGTGATTGGGTCATTCCTTTTGTCATGGCATCTTCTGGTGTTTGGTGGTATGCCTTTGCACTTATAACATTCAAATTAGTCCCTGAACCTCATATTGAGAATGAAATGCCTCCTATGAGTTTTGGTGTATCTGCTCGTCTAGCTGTAACTGAAATTCGAAAGACTTTAGGTCAAGTTAGTAGATTCCGAACTCTTTTCATCTATATGCTTGCATACTTCTTCTTCATAGATGGTATCAATAGTGTAACTGCTCTTGGAGGTGTTTTTGGTACAACTGTTTTAGGAATTACTACAGTCGACCTAATTATCACGATTCTTGCTATCCAATTCGTAGCATGGCCATCTGCATTGGCATTTACCCGCCTAGCAAAAAAAGTAGGTACGAAATCAGCTCTAAATGTATCTCTAGTTGGATGGGTAGTTCTTTGTTTTGCAGCACTTTCATTTGCTCCTTTAGAGTTAGTTGACCACTCTGAATATGATGTACAGATAGAATCCATCGATGGAGAATGGTTTTTCACTCCAAACGCAGATATACCTTCTATAGCTATGGTTGAAGGTGGAACTGAACAAGTTTGGGCTAATGAAAATTTGCTCATGCTTAACATAGTGCAATTAAATGATGATGTTAATGACGCTGAAATTTATGAATGGTCAGGTTTTGATGATGATGGTGAAGTAATTACTATTTCTATGGGATCACCTGATTGGGAAACTATTGCTTCTCTATCGGACTCATTTGAAGATACTCGTTTTTCAATTAGTGCCAAAGACACTTCAACTATGGTTGGAGTAGACCATCCAACTAACTTAGGAGATGGCAAAATTGATTTCATCCCAGAAACAGTACGTTCCGAAGTTTGGGGTCCTCTTGGCTTAGGAGTTGGTATCCAATTCCTTATCCTAGGATGTTCAATGGGGACTCTCCTTGGCGGCTCCCAAGGTCTAGCTCGTAGTATGTTTGGACAGATGGTTCCAGAAACAAGAAGTGCCGAATTCTTTGGTTTCTTTGGTTTCTTTGGTAAGGTTGCTGCTTTTATCGGACCATTACTGTATGCGTTGATGACATACTTATTCGATAGCCGTGTTGGTCTCCTTTCTATAGCCGTTTTAATCCTAATAGGTGCTCTCATGATGAGACTAGTTAATCTCGAAGAAGGAATAGCAGATGCACGTGCTGAAGATGCTCGTAATCGTGGTTTGAATTTAGATGATGAGTGATTAATCACGGATTATCTTATCGCAGAACAATGCAATTTCTAGTAATATAATAATTGGCCCTCCAACTAGGACCATTGAGAGTGGATCAGGTGGAGATAATGCTGCCCCTAATAGAATTGCGATAAACCAAATTATCCCTCTATTGTCAGTGATAATTCTTCTACTAATGATTCCAGTTCTCAACAATATTAATGCGACCAAAGGAGTTTGAAAACTTACTATTGAACCAAAGAATAGGCCAACTATGAATCCTATCCAAGATTGTAATTGCCAAGTATTTGATAATCCTACATTCGTCGCATCATTAGCTAGAAACTCAAGGAGCATAGGAATTAGTATTTCGTGAGAATAAAATCCACCAGTAATTCCAAGTCCAACTATAGAAATTAATACTATAATTAATTTAGATATTTTTAAATTATTACTATCTGATTTATTTCTTCTAGCATTACTAATAATTTTTCTTCCATTCCAAGTTAAATCTGTAATTATCGCTATAAATACCAATATGAATCCTATTTGTACTGAGATTCTTAATCTTAGTAAAATAACTTCCATTGGTTGTAGTATGATTATCGTAACTTCACTTGGTAAATAACCATCTGTGTTCAATAGCCAATTAATCACATCTTCTGAAAAAGGGTAACCCAGAGTCATACCTATTAGGAAAATTCCAATCAGTAATGTCAATCGCCCTTTCAGATAATTGACTAATCCTACAAATTCAGCCATTGGAATCAAGTCCCTAGGGCGGTTATCCATGTTGTCTCGTGGGGGTTCTATTCGTGAATCCATCGCTTTGACGTTTTACCATATTCATCTTCTTAGTATGATAGAAAGAATATCTTCGTCTTTAAGCCTATGATCTAAACCAACTCTTTGCCAATCAAACTTTGCACTTGGCCCCTTAACTCTGGCATATCTAAATTTTCTTACAAAATCACGATGTAATTTTGCACAAATATCTCTTACTGTTGATGTATCTTTAATGATTAAAGGTTCAACTAAATCTGCTTCCTGGCCTTGTGGCTTTAGATATACTGACATAAAGTGAAGATTCTTGAATATGAAATCTTTCATATTTTCTATTCCTTTACCCGTTTTTGCTGAAACTTTTAAAATCGGCCAATTTTCAGGAATCATCTCCATTGTTCTTTGAAGATCATTTTCATTCGCTAAATCTATTTTATTAATTACTACCACTGCATTACTGTAAATTCGATTCCCTGCTAGAGTATCCACTATGTGATCATCTGTCACATTTGTCCTAAGGGTTACTGTTGCTGAAACGATACCGAAACTTCTTACAATATCTTGTATCTCATCATGTGTTAGATTTGTTTGTTTGACCGTTGACCTTACAACAATTCCACCTCTATTTGACCTAGTAATAAATACTTGAGGTTCTCTCTGATTTAATCTCATTCCTGATTTCCATAATTCCATATCTAGAATCTCAAAGTGTGATTCTTGAAAAGGATCTAAAACGTATAGTACCATATCTGCTCCTCTTATGACATTGAGAATTTCTTTCCCCCGACCTTTGCCATCAGAAGCTCCTTTAATTAATCCTGGAAGATCTAATATCTGTATTTTTGCTCCTCTATGCTCCATTAATCCTGGTATACATGTAAGTGTGGTGAATGCGAAATTTCCAATTTCAGATTCAACATCTGTCAACTGAGATATAAGACTTGATTTTCCTACACTCGGGAAGCCAACTAGAGCTACAGAAGCATCTCCCGATTTTTTGACTTCGAAACCGGGTCCTCCACCACTTGCTTTTGCATGAGCTTGAGCTTTTTCTTTCCTAGCTCTTAATGCTGCAATCTTCGCTTTTAGTTTCCCTATGTGGGCATTTGTGGCTTTATTTTTCTGAGTTTTACCAATCTCGTCTTCGAGTGACTTGATTTGTTCCTCGATTGTTGCCATGTCTAAACCTCTTATGCCGAGTTATGAATATGTAGGTGGCCTAGCCCCCTATTCTTCAATTGAATGCCTAAGCGATAGTTCATTGTCTACTTCTCTTTGGCTATACCTGAGGGGCGGCCATGGCTGATGTAATACTAAATTTAGTAAATTCATCAATCTTCAAAAAATTAATGTCCATACCTCTAAGAGATTTATTCAATGGAATTGAAGATCAAACATTACGAGATATAAGGCCGGAACTTGATATCCGTTTTCATCGAGATTTTGATGTGGATTTAGAAGGTGATATACTAGAATGGTCTGATAAAAACTCAAGTCTAGATTTAGACAAATCAATAATTATGCAAACAATTTCTAATGAAAAAATTAGTGAATTAGGGATATTACTGGCTAAGTGGTCATCAGAATCCGAATGGAAATGTTGGGAGGCTCGTCTATTTCTTTATCTCGAACCCTCACTCAATCGTCCAATCGAGAATTCCGACGAATTTCTCTTATTTTCAATATGGAATGATTTCGCAAGTGCTTTATCTCGAACTGATAAAAAAAGTTATTCTGAGTCAGTAGTTCTAGATTGGATGGAAAGAAGAGAAGGGTTTGGAGAAACTATGGAACCATCTGAGGATCCAAGAATATTACCAACTATGGCTGCACATAAATCATCCAGTGAGTTATTACACATATTTCTTGATAACCTTCAATCAAAAGATATTAGTTTACTCATTGGTCGCGAATATTTAGAACCAACCCTTTGGAGTATCAATGGCGCATCTTTAGCAGATTCAATGGAGATTAAATATGAGTGAATTACCTTTATTTCCACTACCTCCAAAATCCCCTATTGAATCGGGTTTTGTAGTTTTAGGGAGGTTTCAGCCCTTTCATAATGGACATGCTTTGATGATTCAAGAAGCCGAAAAAAATCGTATAGAAAATCATCCTGATTTAAAATTAATAATAGCAATTGGTTCGTCAAATCGTCCTGAAAATTTGAGGAATCCTTGGTCTGCATCTGAAAGGTCTGAAATGATATCTCACTGGCTTATGAACGAAGCTGGATTTGATGCGATTATAGTATCAATACCTGATATTGAAGACCCACCTAATTGGGTCAATCATGCAGAAAAATACCATGGTCGCGCTGGTATATTTTTCAGCAGTGACCAATATTCCTGCGATTTGTATATTGATTCGAATTGGAACGTAATTCATACACCATTAATTCAAAGAGATAATTTTGAGGGATGGAGAGTTCGTGAAACCGCTAGAATGCTTTCTACAATTCTTGATAAAAAGGCTATAGATACTGTATTAGGTGTTTCTACTCCTCAATCTGTAATTGATTATCTATTCTCAAATGGTCTTCTTAAGAGACTTGCCTTTCTAGGTGAAGGTGGGGAGCCAGTTGGTTAATTACCATCCCAGATTATCTTGACTAAATTCACAATTTCCTTCACAAGTATCTACTATTGAACCATTTGAAAGGAAATTGAAAGCCATTTCTCTTGCAATTGGTAATGCACCTATTGCATTATGTGCTGGATGAGGTTCTTGCCCGTATTCATTGCCTATTGGTGGTTGTATATATCCTCCATCAAAGAATACTCCTACTGATCCAACATGTCCACCTTCGACTATGTTTAATCCATATGGAGTAATAGTTGAGGAGTTAAGCAATGGTATACCTCCTGTCCTCATCATTCTTGCTGAAGAAATATTCGATATTTGTAAATCAGATATGGAAAACAACGTCATTAATTCAAATGGTTCTATCTGATCGAGATAACCATTTTCTCTTAGACTTAGAAATGTATCTGTTTCTGTAGAATCCCACAATGACTGTATTATTGACATTACAACTGCTCTATCTAATTGATTGTCATAACCATATTCACTTGCGAAAATAAAATGAAACTTGTCATATTGCGTACATCTCTCAATTATGTGTGAAAATGAAGAACCACCTGCCCATAGTACACCTCTATCTAAATCTGGTGAGAGACCAATTATCGAAGGTCCCCTTAATGCACCATTTGAATATCCAGTATATGTTGGGTCATTGGTATCTATTAACTTGTATCCACCATCGGTATAATATTCAGGTAGGTCTGAGCAAATGCCCATGAATGTTTTTACCATAACTACTTGATTAATCATAGATTGTTCTAATCTTTCTGCTTGATGTTGAAAATATTGCATATTTAAGACCGCATATTCGATACTAGTACTGTCATCATCAGCCCAGCCATAGAAACTAGTTCCTAGCATTGCAACATTATTTTCATTTGCCCAACCGCTTAATCCAGAAGTATTACCATTTCCAAGGAAACCATGCCCCCATATCGTTAGTTTAGCAGGTTCTTGCAGCTCTACTGCAGAACCAGGAACTACTAACCAGAATGGTATTTCCCTATTCTCAACAAAAACTGGAGTTCTATCTTCTGTGGAAGTTCTTCTTATCAGTGCGGGAGGGAAAAATGATTCAGTATATTGAGGAGTAGTAAATGTCCCAGTAATCAGCCAATGACTACTATTTCCATCTATCATAACTTCCGTATTAGATTCAACAGTGCATCCTATGCCATCTCCTGTTCTTTCTAAAGCATCATTTCTCATCGATAGTAATGGACCGATCATTGATTCAGTTGAAGATGTATGAAAACTCCAAGCAGTTTGTAGTTCATTAATTGAATAATCAGTATTTTCAGATATCCAATTAAACAATTCTTTGAATTCTTCTCTTCTATTTTCTATATCTGGAGATGTTGTAATTACGTTGTCTCTTAATGCTGCAAATCCTTCTGGAGTCGGTATAGGGTCATCATTTTCATCTATTAAACCACTTAATAATACTACATAGGGTGTATTATGATTCAATGCCTCAATAGTTCTCATATGAATTATGGTTGGTTGGTCCGATTCTGACCTAATATCAAGTTCAACCCAGTGAGCCACTAATTCTCCATTCAATTGATTAATTATTACTGTTGAATGGCCCGATTCCAAACTTTTCCCTATACTATACTGACCTGCTAAATCTGAAACATCTGGTTCTACATTGAAAGCAGTCATTATCTGCGTATTTGGGCTGGCACCATCCATTTGGTTTAGGATTGGCACCTCTACTGGACTAACTGTACCTGAACTAGGTATGGTATTTTGAGAATAGGAAATTCTTTTGCCAGTATTTGTACTTTCATCATCAATTAGAAATGCATCCGATGGAAATGGCAACATACAATGTATAGGATTAGTATTGTCACATCCTTCAACATGTGGAATTGCTATTGGATTAATTTCATTTTGATAATCACATGATTCATCATCATTTGTTGCTTCAATATTGTAGTTTGTAGCATTCTCATCCATACAACCTAATACTTCATCACTATCTATGTTCTCATCAGTCTTTGCAGTACAACCTGATAGGATTATGCTGCAAGATAATAGAACTACAATCAATTTGTTCATTAACTAAACGAATTGCCAATCGTTTATCAATACTAGTTTTCCGAAACTATTACTTTTACAGGCCTTAATACTCGGTCATGAAACATATACCCATCTTCAATAACTTCTAAAACTACTCCTGGACTTTTACCTTCTGGAGCAGGTATTGCTACAATAGCCTCCATGAATGAAGGATTGAATTCCTTATCTAATGCTTCTATTTTCACAATTCCTTCATTTTCTAATGTGATTTTTAGTCTCTTCAGAGTTAGATTAACTCCTTCTATGAATTTTTCAGAGTCATTATTTTCAATATCTAGTGCTTTTTCTAGATTATCTACTACTGGTAGTATGTTCAATGCTAAATTCATACCTGCAAATTTCACTAGTATATTCCTTTCTCTTGCATATCTTTGCCTAATATTTACAATCTCAGCAGTATTATATTTTTTTTCTTTTTGTAATTCTTCTATTTGATCTTCAAGAATTTTAATTTGGTCGATTTCCTCATTTTCTTCAAGAATAATCTCTTCAGATAATTCCTCTACTGGTTCATCGACCTCGTCCGTCATGGCCTTGGGTTTCAAACATCCTTCAAGAATCCAATGGTCTTAGTTATTCAAGATAGAAGTATTCGCCTGCTACTTTTTGTTCTCTATCTTTACGACTATCTGGTTTATTGATACGCGGTCTATGAGATTCATGATCTCTTCTAAATGTGACATTTACATCTTTCAAAAATTTATTCATACCTTTACGGAGACTCAGGGGTCCAACTGCGTTTCCATATTTTCCTCCTTCTCCATCAAATACTAGTAATGAGTCGCTTACTATGTCTATGAAGTAAATATCATGATCAATTACCATAGCCGCTTTCTCATTACTTTCCATTGTCCTTCTAATAGCCTTGGCAGCCTCCATTCTTGCGTTCGCATCGAGGTGTGCGCTAGGTTCATCAAGAAGATACAAATCTGCTTCTCTACCTAGGCAAATAGCTATACTAACAGCTTGTAATTCTCCGCCTGAAAGTTTTTTAGCTTTTAGTTCTAGTACTTGGTCAACTTGTAATGGCCTTATTACTTGTGTATGGAATTCTCCAGTTCTCCATTTTGGTCCTAATTCGGTATTCAACCAATCTTCTACGCTCCCATCAAAATCAGTATGAACATGTTGAGGTTTATACGATACTTTCGCGTCCATTGTACACCATCCTTGATCAGGTTCTATTTCTCCAGCAATCATCTTAACCATGGTGGTTTTTCCTGTAGCATTAGGCCCAACAACGCCTACGACTTCTGCACTTCTAACCATCCCTTCACCTGTTTTAAGTTTGAAACTTCCAAGAGTCTTTTCCATATCTCCCCATTTTAGAATTGGTAATCCAACTCCTTCTCCTCTTACTCTTCCTCTCAAGAACTGTATAGGTTTATCTCTTATTCTTACATTTTCTTCAGGTAAAAATCCTTCTAAATACGCATTTATAGCGCTTCTTGTGGATCTTGCTGGAGTAAATATTCCAAATGCTGCACGTTCACCGTAGACTACGTGGAGTAAATCACAAAGAACATCTAGTATCGCTAAGTCGTGTTCAACAACAATGACTCTTTTTCCCATTTCAGCTAAGTCTTGTATGATTTTTACCATCCTCATACGCTCATGTATGTCTAGGTAAGATGATGGTTCGTCAAAGAAATATACTTCAGCTTCTTTCAACATAGTTGCACAAATTGCAACTCGTTGTAACTCACCTCCAGATAACTGACCGATATTCCTGTCTAATATGTGATTAATCGCCAATAACTCTGCATATTCATTTAGTTCACCTCGGTCATCGACTCTTTCGAGTAATTCTCTCGCTTTACCATCGAATATTTTTGGTAGTTTATCGATATATTGTGGTTTCACTGCAATTCTAACCTTATCATCAGCAACTAATTTCAAATAATCTCTTAATTCACCTCTAGGAAATGACTCAATTATATCATCCCAATCTGCAGAGTTAACAGTCCAGTCTCCTAGGTTTGGTTGTATAGAACCTGAAAGAAGATTAATTGCAGTTGATTTTCCCATTCCATTAGGTCCTAATATCCCTACGACTTGTTTTTCCCTAGGTGCAGGTAGTCTGAAAAGTCTAAATCCATTTTGTCCATACCTATGAGTCATTTCACCCTCTAATTCTTCTGGTAAATTTGTAATTATTAAGGCATCAAATGGACATTTTGTAATACAAATACCACATCCTATGCAAAGTGGTTCAGAAACTATTGGTTTCCCACTAGAGTCATCGAGAATAATACATTCAATACCATTCCGAACAGGTGGGCAAAATGCCCAACATTCTGCATTACATTTCTCAGGGCTACACCTATCTTCTAGAAGTACAGCCACTCTCATTATATCATCTCCCTCGTATTTTACTCAATATGTCTTCTATTATATCAGCGAATTTAAGTTGATTTCAATCAAACTGCAAAGAAACGGAATCTCACATAGATGTATGCTGCTAAGCCAATTTTCTCTGTTTTAGACAATTGAGTTCTTTCAGAGAAAACATCCCCGTCATTTTTTTCAATTTTCTTCATAATTGAATGATAAAATGTAGTCATTGCAGCAGGTGAGTATCTACTTGACTTGTCAAGGAGTGGGAATAATTTAATACCTCTTTCACGATACTTATCAGCTCTTGAAATAAATTCTAAAACGAATGGTTTCCATCCTGGATGATTCAAGATTTCTTTACCATTTCTTAAATCTTTTTCAGAAATACCGTATCGTGCAAGATCTTCTATTGGTAGATATATCCTATCTCGTTCAATATCTTCAGCAACATCTCGAAGAATATTTGTTAGCTGCATATATATCCCCCAAGATTCAGCGTACTCTCTTGCCTTTTTATCCTCATATCCATATATTTCAATACATACAAGACCCACTGTTGATGCAACTTTGTAGCAGTATGAGTAGAGGTCCTCAAATGTATCATATCTATTGCGGTGAAAATCTTCTTCCATACCACTAATCATATCATCGAGAAGTTGCCTAGAAATCCCATATTTATTGACAGTATCTTTCAGAGCAATAAATATCGGGTCAGTAGATGTAAGTTTCCCATACGCAGTTGATAATTTCTTCCTGTAATAGAATAATTGTGACATTTTATCATTATATGAAGATCTGTCTAGTACTGGTCTTCCATCTATTAATCTCTCAATTTTTGTTCTATAATCTATTGACTCTTGGTTGTCTTCTGAACCACCTGGGAAATAATCGACATAATCTCCATCTGCAATATCATCTGCACGTCTACAAAATGCGTAGTAAGCCATAATTGATTTTCTTGCTTCTTCAGGTAGATACTTGAATGAATGATAAAAATTACCTGCCTCTCTTCGTGTTAATTCTTCACAATAATTGTAAGCGGAATCTATGATTTCTTGAGGCATACTATTTTCTGACCAAATTGCAGCATCTATATGGGTGAATGGATTTACAAGTTCTCCTCTCGCACCTATTACACCCATGAAAACAGCACTCTCTCGAAGTGTTTCTAATGCAGTGATACTAATCGCATGAACTGCCTCTTTTGTTATGTTCACAGCAGTTCGAACTTTTTCAATAGGCGGAGCATCAGAGTCTGCATCAACAAGGGTAATACTCTTGCCTTGGCCATAATCAACCATAGGCTCAGAATCGTTCATCTGCTCCCCCGACATACTACTTCAACCACAAGCCCAATTGATTCGTTCTTGAACCCAACGCTCGATTGGGTAATCTATAATTTCATGATTTAAGTAATATTAATCATCTTTTTCGGATTTTTTCTAGTCAAACATAACCAAAAAGACTTCCTCATAATTTTCTTTATTTCCGGTCTTAATACCTTTATTCTATTATCTGGATTTAGAATGTTTCCTTCTTTCAGAAGAATCAATGTTCTTTGTCCAATCAAAACAGGTAGCATACATGATAGTCGAAGACGATATTGGTTTTTAGGTAACATTTCGATATATTCTACAGCATTATCTAGGTAAGAACTTGCAACCTCGACATAAGAATTGAATAATGGTCTAAAGGTTTCTATGTTTTCAGGATCTAACAAATCTTCTGGATTCAGGTTATATTCTGTGAGTGTATTTCTAGGTAAATAGCATCTACCCATCAGTAAATCCTCTGGCAAATCTCTTAAAATATTTATTAGTTGTAATGACTTACCGAAGTTTACAGCTTTTTCAAATATGACTTCTTTTTCTTTTGACTCCATTCTAAAAAGGTGGTCCAATGACATATGTGTCCAAAACTCCCCCACACATCCTGCTACCCTATAGGTATAATCATCTAATTCTTCCTCGCTATCCAATGCTATTATTTTTTTTCCTGAAGCATCAGTAAATCTTTCCAAATCAAGTGATTGACCTCCAATGATAATATCTAAGCAATATCTAATTTTTTCACGATCTAAATCAGTGAAGTTATCAGATTTTTCTAAATAATTAACCGGTATTTTCGCATCATATAATAACTCCGCCTCGGCTTTATTTTCTTGGATAGTTGCTAACTCGTTAAAATCAGGTAATTTTTCATTTTGATTTTGAATTCTTAAGTTATATTCTTTTAGGCATTGAAGTAATAGCTTATTCTCGCCCACTTTTGAATCTGCAATCGTATCCGCCAGACGTGCTAATAAATAGGTTAAGCCAATCTGTCTACGTATTTTTTTGGGTAGAACTTTAAGACTTAAAAAAAAGGATCGAGAAGTTCCCTCGAGCAAAGTATCTATCCTTTTTTCAGACTCGCCGAACCCTGGCATGCCTTCTCCCATGGACTTTGAGAGAATGTGTGTCATCTAAGACTCTTGCTTCTTAGTTTATCTTAGTCCAGCATCTTTCAATGCTTTAACCAATACATTCCCTATTTCCGATGGATCTCTCGCGACGTAAATTCCTGCCGCTTCGAAAGCAGCAAATTTTTCTTGAGCAGTACCTTTTCCACCTGAGATTATTGCTCCCGCATGCCCCATTCTTTTTCCAGGTGGTGCGGTTGATCCTGCGACGAAACCTACAATCGGCTTACTCATGTTTTTAGATGCCCATTCTGCAGCCTCTTCTTCCGCAGATCCACCAATTTCACCAATCATTACTATTGCTTCCGTTTGCGGATCAGCTTCGAAAGCAGCGAGGCAATCAATAAATCCTGTTCCATTCACTGGGTCACCACCAATACCTACGCATGTTGATTGTCCTTCATCAACACTCATCGTTTGTGCTACTGCTTCATAAGTCAAAGTTCCAGATTTTGAAACAATTCCGATTCTTCCTTTTGCATGAATGAAACCAGGCATTATTCCTACCTTACATCCTCCATTCTCACCCGGTGTTATTATTCCTGGACAATTTGGACCAATCAATCTTACATTTTGATATCCATCGACTCGTGCAACTGCTCTAATCATATCTAGAATAGGAATACCTTCTGTAATGCAGACGATTAGCCCTCCTCCATTCTGTTCAAAAGCATCCGCAGCTTCAATTATTGCAGCCGCAGCAAATTTCGCTGGAACATATATTACACTTACATCTGCATTAGTCGCCTCAAGTCCTTCCGAAACTGAATTAAATACTGGAACATTCTTATTTGGTAGTTCTACAATTTGTCCACCTTTTCCTGGTGTTACTCCTCCTACTACGTTGGTTTGGTATTCATCCATCATAGTTCCATGGAATGTACCTTGTTTACCAGTTATTCCTTGAATCAAGACTTTACTTTCTTCATGAATCCAAATCGACATTATTATTCACCTCTGGTTAATTTAACAATTTTTTCAGCGCCTTCTGCCAAAGTACTTGCTGTATGAACATCTAAATCACAATTATCTAGTACTGCTTTACCTTCAACGTGATTAGTTCCTGAAAATCTAACTACTAATGGTACTTTCAATCCCAGTTCATTTGATGCCTCAATAACACTTCTAGCGACCATGTCGCATTGAATAATTCCTCCGAATATATTTACTAGAATACCTTCGACATTCTCATCTTCAAGAATAATTCCAAAGGCAGTTGTTATTGATTCTCTTGTAGCACCTCCTCCTATATCTAGGAAGTTTGCCGGTTCACCCCCGTATAATTTTATTACATCCATTGATGCCATCGCTAATCCTGCTCCATTTACTAAGCAACCAATGTTTCCATCTAATTTCACATAAGAAAGTCCATGTTCATGGGCTCTAATCTCAACCTCTTCTTCTTCTGAATGGTCTCGCATTTCATCCATCCATGGGTGCCTATATGATGCGTTATCATCGAAACTGACCTTCGCATCTAGTGCAATCATTTCTCCAGAATCTGAACGGACAAGAGGATTGATTTCTATCATCGCGCAATCTTTTTCTACAAACATTTTTGATAATGATGAAAGCATTGATACTAAGTCATCTTTTGATGAACCAATTAGTCCGAGCTGATCAGCCATATTTTCTGCATCTTTGATGTCCAAACCATTAATCGGATGCGTCCAAATCTTATGTATCGCTTCCGGTGTATTTTCGGCTACTTCTTCAATATCTACTCCACCTTCTTTGGAAGCCATAATTACTACTGATTTTGCTTCACGATCTATGAGAAGAGCAAGATAATATTCATGTGCAATAGAACATCCTGACTCTATGTATAGGTTGTTTACTATTTTACCCTCTGGGCCTGTCTGTTTTGTCACGAGCTTTCTGCCGATTATATTGCTTGCATAGGTCTCTACCTCCTCTCTTGAAAATGCAATTTTAACGCCACCCTCCATAATTAAATTTCCAGTTTTAGGGTCGTAAAGATTGCCCTTTCCTCGCCCTCCGGCATGAATTTGTGACTTTACTGCAACTATCTTAGTTCCTAAACTGTCATATGCTGATAATGCATCAATTACTGTCTTACAGTGTATTCCATCCTGTACTTTTACACCTGCTTGTTTAAACAGAATTTTCCCTTGATACTCGTGAATATTCATCTCTATCGTACCTCCGAACCGAACACGCTCTTTGAACGATGCGCCGATACAAGTTCAAATCCTAGGCACGAAGTGCTGAAATCAATTGTCATATCCGATAGGGTATGGACGTAGTAGTTCTTGCTGGCGGTTTTGGTACTAGGTTGAGGCCTTGGACTGAAGGAAGGGCGAAACCATTGCTTCCCGTGTTAGATAAAACTCTTCTAGAGAGGGTAGTTGAATGCGTACCTCCTGAACTAATTGACAGGGTTGTAATTGCAGCCGGTTACAGCATAGATGAGATGCAAGATTTCTTTAGTTCATCAGATATTCCTTATGATGTAGTGATATCTGTTGAAGATAATCCCTTAGGTACCGGGGGGGCCATCGCTAAATCTCTAGAATATCTTACGGGTGAGGGGCCTGTATTAATCTTAAATGGTGATTTAGTTTCAAGCGTAAATGTAATTGATTTACTAAATCATCACCAAGAAAAAGAAGCTAAAGTCACACTTTCACTTTGGCATGTTGATGATCCAAGTAGATTTGGCGTATGTGGTTTGGAAAGCTCTGGGATGATTACGCGATTTCAAGAAAAACCAGCACCTGGGACTGAATTTTCAAACCTCATAAACGCAGGATGTTACTTAATCGAAAGAGAAGTTCTAGAATCTCTTTCTAATGAAAGGCATAGCATGGAAAGAGAAGTGTTCCCCGTCATCGCAAATAATGGTGATATGGCGGGATTAGAATTCAAGGGCTATTTTGTTGATGCTGGAACTCCTTCTTCTTTCTTAGATGCAACAAAAGTTTGTATTTCCAATAAGAGATACTCTGTCGGAGTTGTCGATGGAGATAATTGGTATTCTGAAGCCGATTTCAGTACAAGTTCTTTTATCGAGGGGACTTCAGTTTCTAGCGGCGTCTCAATAGGTGAAAATTCTAGAATTATTGATTGTGTAATTTTGTCAGACGCTAAAATAGGCGAAAATTGCACCTTGTATCGTTGCTTAGTAGGTGAATCCTCAATTATTTCTAGTGACTCTGTAATTTCCGATAGAGTCATAGGACATGGCGAAATTGTTTAATTTATCCGTCATTGTCATATCAGTTTAATGTCTCGGGGATTCATGAGAGAACAACTCGTGGTTGTAAATTTCAAAACATATGAGACTGCTCATGGCATAGCTGCTGAAAAATTAGCATTAATTATGGAATCGATCGAAACAGATGCAAGGATGATAGCTGTTGTTTCAGCATTCGATCTATCCGCTGTTGTTTCAGCGGCACCTAGTCTTGAAGTATGGACACAACACCTTGATCCAATTGGCTTTGGTTCAAATACAGGTTGGTTACATCCTGAGACTGCAATACAAAGAGGCGCAAAGGGGACTTTGATCAATCATGCTGAGCATAAAGTTTCAATTGAACATATTGCCATGTTACTCGATGCTGTACCTGAAGGATTCACTGTTTGTGCATGTGCTGCAGATATAGATGAAGCGCGAGCATTATCTGCACTTATGCCTGATTATGTAGCAGTTGAACCTCCCGAATTAATCGGGGGGGATATATCAGTTACAACTGCAGATCCTGAAATTGTAAGCAGTACTGCTAGAGCTATTCGTGAGATTAGTGAAGAAGTAGGTATTCTTTGTGGCGCTGGTGTCAAAAATGGAAATGATGTCATCAAAGCTATACAATTAGGGACTTCTGGAGTATTATTAGCAAGCGGTGTGACCAAAGTTGAGGACGCCGCCAGAGCTCTGAATGATTTAGTTTCGAAAATATAGGATACTATTTTTAGTTGTAAACAAATAATCCTATGGCAATCAAATACCGTTAATAAGCAGAATAATCACTGTTTCGATCTCTTTCGAGCTGCTTTTCGGCGACGTAATTTCTTCTTACGCCATTTCCAGCGTTGGTTTCCTTGCTTCTTCCAGGCACGTGAACCTCGCTTCATGCAGCCCGCCGACCTACTGCCCCTATATGAGCGATTTGTAGAGTGAGAACAAACCTACGTCACTCAAGTTATTGTCTTTGAGTGGTGGGCGATACAGGATTTGAACCCATGTCATCGGCTTAGAAGGCCGATATGATATCCAGACTACACCAATCGCCCTTGGGCTGTCGCGGCAGTATCTCTCTCATGAACCCTACACCTCAAGCATTTTCTTCCAAGAGACCTTCTACAGCATCTTCCAATACGTCTTGCATCTGGGTTACATCCTCTCCAGCGCTATAATTTAGTTTCCCATCATCTTGTATGTCCGTTCTAATATCTTTCACACTCCTTCCTATTTTTTTAGAAATTTCTTTTTTCCGAGACAAGTTTTTTCTTCTTAAAGAAATCAAATTTAATATTGCAGAGATAGTTCGTAATATACTTTCTAAAACAGCGATTAAGAATAGGCTGCTCAAGAATGATGTAGCGATTTCATTGAGACTACTAAATAATGATTCAATCTCTGAAAATTGGACTTGAGCATCACCTACTAAAAACACACCAAGAACTCCAAATGGTAGCATTTTCGCTACATCTCTTGAAAGATCCTCAGTCCAATATGATAAGATTCTAACGGCTCCTACAACAGATGTTGCGATTAGGGCATTCCTTGAATGGTCTGCATCAGGAGAAAGTAATGTCAAAATAATAGCCAGAACTAGTGTCCAGAATGTGATGAGTATCGGGACAATTACAATATATTGCATAACGAAAACAATTGTTCTAGTGTATTTCTTTATTTTACCACCAAAGTTATCTGAATATTGTTCTAAATTCAAAGTTATAAGGTCTCTTTTAGCTAAGACTCTATAGAAAATAAATACGAACACTGAGTAAGCAGATATCGCAATAATGGCACCCAATGTGGGGTATGATTCTTCGATAATAACTCTGGCCAAATGCTCTACATCTGACATGTTAGTTGGTATATCCATGGTTATTGGTAGACCTATCTTCATAATATGATTATGTATTTCATGATTTGAATGGCATGGCACATTTAGGGCACCTACTAGGCATGGTGACTCTTTTTCGTTCCCATGTATATCCACAATCGCCACAGATCCACTGGCGCTCGGGTAATTTTTCCAATACTCTTTCACGCATTTCTTGTAATACTGGGGACTCTGATAACTTAGGAGGTGGAGAAATTTCTTTAGCCAAATCTGCATGTCTGCTACCATGATCAAGTAAACCTGAAGCATGTAACAATTCATGCACTAAGGTATGGCGATACAGTGTCAAATCATTATTCAGTAAGGGATTTAATCCTATAGTCACTGGCCCACAAGAAACTCTTAATTTCCTTCTACGGAATAGTTCATTCGCATTACATTCGAAACGAGTCATGCCTAATCTAGACTCCTTTTCATCTATCCAAATAAGTTCTAGGTTCTTCCCTAAGAATTTTAGAAACGGAGCATCTTTTTTGTTTAATTTAGATTTCAATTCGGATATTAATCCATCTGGAAGCCATGGTATTTCAGGTAGGTCAAGTATTATTCTATCTGACTCGTCCGCTCCGCTCATACCCTTGCCTACTCCATTTCCCTTAAATGGCCGTCGTAAGTCGCATGTTCAATGGGCGTGTGGCGCAGCTTGGAAGCGCGCTTCTTTGGCTAAGAAGAGGCCCCGAGTTCAAATCTCGGCTCGTCCACCATTGCTTATATCCGGCTAATTTTCGATATTTGCACCGTATACTTTATTTGTTTTTTTTTCCAATAATAATGTTTAAGTAAAATTTTGTTATATTTTATATTCGATACAATCATTAGGATAAAAACGCATTACTGATTGATGTTTGCCAGAAACTCTCGAAATTTAAGATTGTATGAGCATACGCCAATCAGGCTATATATGCTACATATGCCCCGTAGGACGATGAAGCTTAGATTTAGTGCTCTATTTTTATGCACGCTAATGATTGCCTCGGTATTTGCCGGGTGTCTCGGTGGCGAAGACGATGTGGAAGGTTGTATGGATGCAACCGCTAACAACTACAACGCTGACGCTACAGTAGACGACATGTCATGTACCTATGACCCAACTACGATGTCAGTAATGACATCATATGAGGCAGGGGAAATGGCATATAATGATGCCTGGTCATCTATGCAAAGTATACGTGCTTGTGCAGAGACTGGATCAAACAACCCATGCGAGATTGTCTCAATGACAATCGGTGACGCATCTACGTTTGACCCTCATGATGCTTATGATTCAGCATCTGGTGATGTTATTGAGAATGTTTTCGATACCCTATACAGGTATGAAGGAGACGGAAGCGGTAATGCAATCATCGTACCTCGTTTAGCAACTGGCCACACCATTAGCGACGACCAACTGACCTACACTTTCACTCTACGTGATGATGTATACTTCAGTAACGGTGACCACATGACTGCTGAGGACGTTGTTTATTCATGGGAAAGAGTGAATGAGATGGGAAGTCCACTTTCACACGTTTCATGGATTACTGAACAAAACTTCAATACATCTGGTTTAACTATGATTGATGATACTCACTTCTCAGTGACTCTAACGCAACCATATGCTGGTTTTATCTCAACAATTGCTTACACAGTTGGGGCTATTGTAAACAAAGATCTTTGTGAAGAAAACCGTGTAGTTACTGCTGACGATACATCTACTGCAGATGTAGATGAGGCTTCTGATGACTGGTGCCACACATGGATGGATGAAGCTCCTCTAGGTGCTGGAACTGGTGCTTACGTAGTTGATTCATGGACTCGTGAAACATCTATTGTTCTAACTCCTAACTGGATGTATTGGGAAGATGGCGGATTCAATATCAACCGTTTCACTTCACAGATAGTTACTGAAGCTTCTACTCGTCTTCTTGCTTTCCAAGATGGTGAGGCAGATTTCGGTGCACTTAACATTGAAGATGAGCCACAATTCTGTGATAACTATGAAGATGGACCTAATGTAGCAGGTAAGGAAGGATTTGTATGTACTTACAGAGAATCTTTCACTATCACTCTATCTGCAATGAATGTTATGCCAAAGGCACTAGATGCTGGTGAAGCAAATAACAATACTGATGCTAACTCATCTTTAGTCCTAAACTTCGACTGTGATGGAGACGGTACTATGGATTGTAACGTGATGTCACAATCTGCAGTTCGTAAAGCTATAGCATATGCTTTCGATTACGATACAGCACGCCGTGATACATACAGTGGTCAATTAGCTCCTGTATACGGGCCAATACCTAACGGATTCTTGTATGATGAGACTCAATCCCAAGTATTCAGCTACGATCTAACTGTTGCTGAGCAAACTCTTGAAGATGCAGGATTCATCCGTCAATATGATTGTTCAAGTTTAACTGTTGCTGGTGAGCCAGATATGTACTCTGGTGACGACGCTGCAAACGAAGCTTGCCGTTTACCTAACATCTTGAGAATCATGGCTAACGAAGGTAATGATTACCGTATTGCTATGTCTGGGCAAATTGCTCAGTCACTAAGTTCAATCGGTGTTGCAACTGATGGTGATGCAAAGCCTTGGGCTGAGTATCTAACAATGTACTATACAAGTACATTCGAGATTAGATTCAGTGGATGGGCTCCTGATTACCTGGACCCAGATAACTACTGGACTCCATTTGCTGCAAGTCACGATGCTGGAGGAGATGCATATGGTACAAACTACCATAATGAAGCTCTAGATGAGAATCTAACAGCAGCTCGTGTTTCAACAGACGATGCAGAGCGTACACAATTGTACAGTAATGCATTCGCTCTTTGGACAGAAGATCCGAACATGATTATCATCGGCCAAGGTAACGGTATTAGCGTAAAGCGTACTGATATTGTATCCGCACCATGGGCTGCTATAGGCTCTGCTCACTGGTTCGATTACGATAAGTTACCAATAGCTTAAGTCTTGATTGACTAGTTCGAAAATACGTAAGGCCAACAACAGTCACTCGAAAGTGACTGTTGTTGAGCCGTTTTTTTTTATTTTAAAATATTTTTCAATACAAAACTATTAGAAACTAAACTATTGGTTATACAATAACCCACTTGTTTCTCCTAAAGGAGGAGGCGAATTTAATGAAATTACAGGAATTTATAGTCAGAAGATTAATTCTTCTCATTCCTGTAATAATGGGTGTTTCAGTATTCACATTCGCTATAGCTCAAATCATTCCTGCTGATCCAGCCGCTGCATTATGTGGTGAAAAATGTGGCATAGTAGGTTCTAACGGTCTAACTGCTTACGAATCTAATGTCATAAGATTGGGTTTAGATAAACCTGTTTACCAACAATACGTTATTTATATTACTAATCTTCTTGATGGTGATTGGGGTGAATCTGTTACATTCCATCGTCCAGTTATTGAAAAGCTCAGAGATGCAGCACCTATTACACTTGAAATGTCATTTCTTTCTCTTGCTATGGGTTTTCCAATGGGGATTACTCTGGGTATTTTTAGTGCAGTTTGGCAAGATGAATTATTTGATCAAGCCTCTAGATTTGTTGCCATCGCGTTTGTTAGTTTACCTATATTTTGGTTAGCTATGATGTTTCAATATATTCTTGGCACTCAAGTTGGTATATGTGATCCGATAACTCAGGCCTTACCTCTTATTCCCGATACAGATGGTGGTTGTTTCCCCATCTATGGGAGGCACGATCCAACCTATACATTCCCCGATACAGGGACCGGATTCCATTTAATCGATAGTTGGATTGTAGAAGAGCCAACTAAGTTTAATCCACAGACAAATCGGTATGAAGTTTCAATGTCTCATTGGGATATGTTTATTGATACATTAAAACATCTATTTTTACCTTGTTTCACACTAGCTGTTGCTAGTACCGGTGGTCTTCTAAGATACATGAGAGCTAGTCTTTTAGAAGTCATGAACGAAGACTATGTCAGAACCGCTCGAGCCAAAGGTATCTCTGAAACTAGAGTTATTTTAGTTCATGCAGTTCGTAATGCCTTAGTCCCTATAGTTACAATTCTAGGATTTTCCATTGGTGGTGCGATAGGAGGTGCAGTCCTAACTGAGACCATATTTGCATTCCCAGGTATGGGTAAAACAGCCGTCGATGCAATCGTTTACTTAGATTTCTCGATGATAATGGGAGTAACTTTAGTTACGGCAATAATATTCCTTCTTTCTAATTTACTAGTCGACATTTCATATGCCATAGTTGATCCAAGGGTGAGATTAGAATGAGTGATTTTACTACGGATTTCCTACTCTATTTTGTATCCTTAATTGTTTTAATTTTCACGATTGGAATTATTTCGGATGGAATTCGTGGTAAAAAATGGTCAGATAGTCTTGAAGATCGAACAGAAGGTCTTAACCGATTCATTCAAGGTTGGAAGCAGCGTATTTATGATTTACGAAAAAGTTGGAAAATATTCAGACGCTCAGTACTTGCTATTATTGGTTTGACATTAATAATCACAGTTTCGACCATTAGTATCTTTGCTGACGATATTGCAGTAGAACACCCCTACAGGAATTTACAAGATACTGAGGATCTTTGGTGGATAGACAATGAACCTCGGAGGGAAGCACCTTTCTCTGAGGCATGTGACTGGCATGAGCAAGGAATTGATATTTTCGCAATAAAAACAAATGGTAATTCTCGTTATGTGACTGCAGTATCCGATCCAGTCATTGACGAAAATGGTTCTTTGACACCATTCCCTCTCCAGATTATTAGACTTGAGTCGATAGAGGATGATCTCGGTTACGAATTAAATAATTCTTTGATAAATGTACATAATGAAACAACATTTTTTATGACTGACGACGCATTAAATGTTAGTAGTTCAAAGATATGGGTTACTTTTGAATTTGAAAATGAAGAGATGCACCATTGGTGGTTACCTGATGGCTATGATGTCTGTATCATGGGTACTACTAACACCGGACAAGATTTGTTTAGTAAGATTCTTTATGGTTCAAGAATTTCTTTGAAAATTGGAATTACAGTTGCATTTTTAACGGTTGCTTTAGGGACTATCATTGGTAGTATAAGTGGATACTATGGGGGAATAATTGATGAAGTAATTATGAGAATGACCGATGTATTCTTTGCAGTACCGGGTTTAATTTTAGCAATGGCTTTTGTTGCCGCATTACAAAATACAACTAGCCTAACGATGGCGATGTCTTCGGTAGCATTTTTACTGCTATTGTTTTTAATAACATCATTAAGGGGTGTAATTTCTGAATTACTTACTGGTGAGGGAACTCCTTCTAATCTTATTTCTAGACTTCAAATGAAGTTGAGAGAATCAGATAATGGTATAGGTGATATGCCACCTTTAATCTCCGTCCTTTTCAAAGGAACACTCTTTCTTTTCCGTATTAGAAATATATTATTAGTCTTCTTTTCTATACTCTTCTTTTCTATATTCTGGTCAGGGATATGGCCTAGTGGTATAGGGATGGAATTGGATAAATCATTGATATTAGTAATTATGATATTCCTATTTTTATTAATTACAGTATTTGATAAAAATATTAACGAAGGAGTTCCCAAAAAATTAATCTTTGACCGAGTATCTGAATCATTTGATTTCGGTAATCCTTATCGTTTCTTAGCATTAAGAACGATTTTAATATTTATCTCAGTAATTCTTCTAATATTTGTAACAAGATCTTCAGAATCAGATTTTATCCTTATCAAAGACTTCGATAGACTATGGAAAATTCAGGCCGCTCTTATCTTAACAGGATGGCCGGGCTATGCTAGATTAATTCGAGGTCAAGTTTTATACATCAGAGAAATGACTTTCGTTGAAGCAGCAAAATCAGTTGGTGCACCCGATGGTAGAATAATGTTTAGACATATATTACCTAGTGCTTGGGCTCCTTTATTGGTTGCCTTCACTCTTGATGTAGGTGGGACTATTTTATCTGCATCAGGCCTTTCTTTCATAGGCCTTGGAGCCGAACCAGGTACTGCTGAGTGGGGGATTCTGGTATCCGATGGTCGTAGATTTTTTCCAAATTCATGGTGGTTAGTTACCTTCCCTGGTTTAGCTATACTAGCGACTACACTTGGTTTCAATTTACTTGGTGATGGATTAAGGGATATTGTAGACCCTAAAAATAAGAGGTGATTTTATGTCAGATGATTCGTTACTAAAGATTGAGAATCTTAAGGTTCATTTTGATACTCTTGAAGGGCCAGTTGAAGCATTACATGATGTAAGTCTTGAAGTTAAAAAAGGGCAAATCATGGGAGTAGTTGGCGAATCCGGATGTGGTAAATCTGTTACATCTCTAACAAGTATAGGCCTAGCTACTTGTATTGTTGATGAGGGTAGTATCGAGTATGATGGTAAAGAAATGATTTTTCGTGAAGATGAAGGGAAGAGCCCGTTCTTAGTAATACTAAGTAATCTAATCCCGTATATTGCAGTCTTAGGTTTCTTCCCATTTGGTTTTATTTATCTTATGCCTTTTATGAACGACCCATTATTCGGTTTTACGATCATAATGGCAGGTTTTGGCTTAATTTCAATTTCTCTTTTAATAAAATTCTTCATACATTCGGATCGTCGTGAGCATGAAAAATTCATGAGATTTATTCGTGGTAATGAAATAAGCATGATATTCCAAGAACCGATGACAGCCCTCAATCCGCTATATACAGTTGAGAAACAAATTTATGAGGTTATGAAAACTCATAATCGTTTATCAAAATCTAGTTTGTCCCGTTCTAGTAGATTTTATACTTCATTAAAGTCCCCTCTGAGATTTTTATATAATTGGATTTTATCTGATAAGTTTTCTGCTATATTCTTTTCAATACTTCTTTTGACTTACCTCTTGGTCTCTTGCATGGGACCAAATCTAATATCTTCATGGGGGACTCGATTTGCAGTGATGTTTTATGCATCAGCAGAAGTAACTATGAATTGCACGAATTATACTGATGAATTAATTTCTTACAGCTTTTTGTTAATTCCATTGGGTGCAATTAAAGCTTCAATGGCCAATGTATGGTCAAGAATTCAAAAATCGAATGAGTTACAATTGAGTGGCTACCAACTTTTGAGGGTCAATATGGATAAATTTCTATATTCAATACCCTTAGTATTTGTAGCCTTTACTCTTAGTTTAGTACTTGATCCTGACCTATACTCTTCTTTCAATATGAATGAAACAATATTTATATTAGCATTTATGATGGTGTTGTCAATTGTAGAGTTATTTCGTTTTGATGAAACTCACATGTCTTCAATCATTAGATCAATACCTTTCACATTCACTCTTTCATTAACTTATGCGATTCTTTTATGGACTCCTAATCAAGTAGTTGGAACTATCATAGCTTTGATAATGGTAGTAGCAATTCCTAGCATGGTGTTAATTGATTTCTTACAGTTAGACCCAGCACATAGAAAACAAATGATAAAAATTCTCGAGGATGTGAGAATACCTAATCCCAGTGCAGTTATTACAATGTATCCTCACGAATTATCCGGTGGTATGCGTCAAAGAGTTATGATTGCCATGATGATGTCGTGTGAACCCAAGTTATTGATTGCAGATGAACCAACTACTGCTTTAGATGTGACTATACAAGCACAAATTCTTCACCTCATGCGTGACCTTAGAGATAGAAAAGGTACATCAATAATGTTGATTACTCATGATCTTGGAGTCATTGCAGAACTTTGTGATTCAGTTTCAGTAATGTATGCTGGTTCCGTTGTAGAGACTGGAACTATTGATGATATACTCACTAATCCGCGAATGCCATATACTATTGGACTATTGCATAGTATACCTAAAATTGTACATTCTGACTTACGTGGGGAACGAACAAGTCTTCCAATAATTCCGGGACAAGTTCCCGACCCAAATACTCATTTCGATGGTTGTAGGTTTCATCCTCGTTGCCCATTTGCAGATGATCTTTGTATTACAACTAGACCTGAGATGATTGAAGTTAGTGAGGGGCACTTTGCTGCTTGCCATCATACGAGTTTGACCATTAACTCAAAAGACGTAGAGTCCTCTTTTGACTCTTTTACCAAGGAATTTGAAGGGGTAGGAGGTGAGGTAATTGCTCGATAAAGAAACTGTATTAGAACTAAATGATGTCAAGAAATGGTTCCCGATAAAATCAGGTATACTTTCTCCTGTCAAAAGTTTTGTTCATGCTGTAGATGGAGTTAGCCTTACTGTCACAAAAGGTGAAACACTGGGTGTTGTAGGCGAATCTGGTTGTGGGAAGACAACTCTTGGAAGACTTATTCTCAATCTGATACCAATAACTTCAGGGACAATAAAGTATGAAGGTGTAGAATTAAAGAAAATGAGGAATAGGGAAATCAGGAAAAAAATGCAAATAGTATTCCAAGACCCTGGTGGTTCAATGAATCCTCGTATGACAGTAAGATCTATAGTTTCTGAACCTTTGATTGTTAATGGTTTTTCTGATGGGGCAGAGATGACTAAAAAAGTAGGTGATTTACTAGAATCTGTCGGTTTAAAACGAAATCACATGACTAGATTTCCACATGAGTTCTCAGGTGGGCAAAAACAAAGAGTTGCTTTAGCTAGAGCTTTAGCGCTAGAACCTGAATTCATTCTTCTAGATGAGCCTACTAGCGCATTAGATGTTTCAGTTCAGGCTCAAGTTCTAAATTTATTGGACGAGATTCAAAAAGAAAGAGACTTAACATTCGTTTTCATAACTCATTCTTTGAATGTGGTACATCATATATCTGATCGAGTGGCTGTTATGTATCTTGGAAAGATTGCAGAGTTAGCCAAAACTGATAATTTATTTGAGCGTCCAGCACATCCGTATACCCATGCTCTTCTTTCAGCTATCCCTGAGCCTACTGTAGGGCAGGATAGAGATGAAAGAATAGTGCTTAGTGGAGATGTCCCGAGTCCTGCTGATCCTCCTTCAGGATGCCGTTTCCATACACGGTGCCCAATAGCAAAGCCCGGTATTTGTGATGTTGAAGAACCTGAACTTTTGGATATAGATGTAGGACATCAAGTAGCATGCCATTTCCCATTATTACCTGGTCAAAAATTACCAATAATTCAAGAATGATGAGATACAATCCATTCTGAGTAGTTCTATCACCATAAGCCTCCTCGCAGAACTATGGATGAGTCCGAAGAAGTATCTGCTCCTGCTGATTTCATAGATAAGAAATCTCAGAGAGAAGACTCCTTCTGGAGATTGAAAAGGGCGTCGGATAAGCAACGTCACAAGAGAGTTCAATCCATAGTTAGTCAACAATCTGAAGGTTTGAAGATGACATTAGGACGCCCATTATACCTTACCTTGTGTATACTCTTTGATGGTTTAGTAATTACTGAGATTCCTATTCGTTTAGGTAGAACTATGCCTTCATGGTTATTGTTTGGAGTAATACTGGGCTATGTCATAATTCTCCAAAAACAATATTATGACGAATGGTTTGATGTAGACTTGACTGGCTTAGACATGAATTAATATATCTGATTTAATAATCCCTTTATTCATTTGTTCTTTTACCTTCTTTTAATTGTTTTTATTTTAATCAATCATCTATTAATAATTATGTTAAATAGTCAATCGTACAACATTAGGCTAATTTGTTGAGTGTTATGTAATTAATGCGCTCTATATGTGTTCAATCAAACACATAATATACCTCATTATTAGACGGTTGCTTATGGCGGATAAAGCGAAATTGGAGTATATTTGGTTAGACGGGTATTTTCCTACACAGAATATGCGAAGCAAGACTATGGTGAGAGATAACTTCAGCGGTAAATTAGAAGATTGTCCGATGTGGTGTTTCGACGGTAGTTCTACAAAACAAGCCGAAGGTAATTCATCAGACTGTCTTTTGAAGCCAGTTGCAATTTTTCCTGATCCAGTTAGAGAAAATGGGTTTCTAGTTATGAATGAGGTATTGAATCCCGATTCGACACCTCATGAGTCGAATGGTAGAGCAACAATTGATGATAATGATGATGACTTTTGGTTTGGTTTCGAACAAGAATATTTCATCATGGATGTCGACACACAATTACCTTTAGGATTCCCATTAGGTGGTTACCCTGGTCCTCAAGGACTGTACTATTGCTCCGTAGGTGGGAAAAATACACATGGTAGATCATTTGTTGAGGAGCATGCTGATTTGTGTATTGGTGCAGGTATTAATTTCGAAGGAATCAATCAGGAAGTTGCATGCGGTCAATGGGAGTTTCAGTTATTCGCTATAGGTGCTAAGAACGCAGGTGATGAGTTATGGATTGCTAGATACTTACTAGATAGATTAACTGAGAGTTATGGATATTATATTGAGTACCATCCTAAACCAGTCAAAGGTGATTGGAATGGTTCAGGCATGCATGCTAACTTTTCAGATACTAAATTACGTGAAAGTGGTGATGAGAAAGTATTCAATAACGTCTGTGAGGCATTTGGAAAGAATATCAAAAGGCATATGGATGTATACGGGGAACATAATGAATTACGTTTAACTGGACTCCATGAAACTCAATCAATTCACTCGTTTTCATATGGAGTATCGGATAGAGGAGCTTCAATTAGAATACCTATTGGTACAGTAGAAGATGGTTGGAAAGGAAGACTCGAAGATAGAAGACCTGCTTCCAATGCTGATCCTTATAAAATCGCATCTGTAATTGTTAAAACAACCAAATCTACTTATTGATTTTTTAGTAATTTAACCACTTCATTAGCGCATCCCCATGATAGGGTTACTCCAGCTCCTCCATGACCATAATTATGTACAATAGTTTTACCACTAATTATTTCTTTTTCGAGTCTTACTTCATAACGTGAAGGCCTTAGGCCAACTGCAGTGCCGATAATTTTACTTCTATCGAGTTCGGGCCATAGTGCCTCACACTTTGTAAGGATATATTCAGTATCCTCAATTCTAATATTTTCATCCCAATCTCCTTTTTGAGCGGTACCTCCAAGAACAGTTACATCTCTACGAGGTATTGTGTAGGTTAGTGTGTCTGGTTGCTGATCAAAGCGTCCAAACCCTGGATCTTGTTCGATATATATCACCTGTCCTCTTACTGGGATAACTGTGTCATCATCACAAAGTGTAGTAGCCCCGATTCCGCAACAATTCACTACTAGATTTCCTGGTACCTCTTCCAGTGAATTGAAATTTCTTAATTCTAAAATACCACCAAGTTCTTCGAATCTAGAGAATAGCCATGGCATATACAAATTCATTTCAATGACTGGTGCTTCTATTTCCCACCCGAAAGAGTAATCTTGAACAATTTCATCTGGATGAAGGATTCTGAAATGGGGTAGTTCAAGGCTCCATCCAGGAGGTTCACATTTTTCCTCCAAATATTCCCTACCTAGCCGCATAGTGATAAATTCTAATTTATTTTCATTTTTCAGTTGTAATAATTGCTTGAATGTTTCCGATGCCCATTGATTAGTTTTCTCGATTGGTTCGGCGAGAAATGGATACCACCAAGCAGCAGCAGTGTCTGAGACGGTATTAGGGCTTATTTCTCCAGCCATTATTTTGACATTAAAACCATTTTCTAACAGCCGTATTCCAGTGCTTAATCCTGAGACTCCCGCCCCTACAACTGTGACTTGCATGTACTGAGATAAAGGTGAAGTAAATTATTTACTCGGTATCATAACAATCTTGAATGATAGCCCGTCTGGCAATCATGGGTGGTAAGTTGCCAAAAGTCAAGAAACCAAAAAAAGGTTGGTTCCGACCCGAAAAAAAACGCCCTCGCCGTGGTCCTATTGTTGAGGCTAGTGAGCGAGGTCTCCCTCCATGTCCTGCTTGTGGGGAATGGAGTATGCAGAAAGATAGTACTCGAAAGGAAATATATTGTGGTTCATGCGGTGCTATTGTTTAGTTTCCTATCGTAAATCCAATATGGCTTAGTCTCCTCCCGATAGTCGTCGCAGTGATGAAGAACCGCACCGGATACCTTGGGTATCGCGAGTGATGGGCGATCTGAGCGACACTTTGGTGAATACATTGGATCGAATCATTACTGATGAACAAGGTCGTAAATTAAAACTCATTGAGCCAGTATTTTTATCCTCAGCTCCTAATGATTTTCAATTATCCAGAGTAAGTAAACCATTTAGAAGATATTTTTCATTACTTGTAAATTCACTAGTTATGGTTTTTCTAGTCCAGGCATTTTCAGCTCAGTTAATTGGTATACTTGAAGGTGAACCATTGTATGTTATTGGTTGTAGCTTCGTAACTTTACCTTGCTTAACGTTTCTTCTTTATTTTCACCGGCCCAAATTATTAGAAGTACGTTTAGTGGTTCCTTATGATGGCGGTATGAATGTTCATCCTATACCTGAAGGTGGTTCTATTCAGACTACTATGTCTAGTAAAATGTTCAGATTTTTAGTAAGAGATGATTCAGTAATAGATACGCCTCCATCTTTATGGATTTGGTTAGTATTCTTTATATCTTTATGTATCACGTTTGCCATTGCAATTCTCGAGATATTAGGTGGAGATTATGGTGTAATTTTTTCTTTAGTTATGGCGTTGCCCATGACGCTTATTTTATTCTCGATACCAGTTTATGCTTGGTGGGCATCATCTAATTCTTGGATTGGACTCCCAACTCGTTTGAGGGATGCAGAGATTTGGTTGATTGCAGGGATGGCTGCAGGAATACCCGCAATAATCGTTAACAGTTGGTTAACTCCAATTCTAGTCCCATCCTCTTGGTCAGTAAGTTCGCAGGATTTTATCACTTATACTATGAGTGCTCCCATAGGTGAAGAAATATTCAAGTTCCTTGCAGTTATTTGTTTTGTTTCATCAATAAAGGGCCCTAAAAGTGGGTTTCAGATAGGCTTTACGGTTGGCTTAGGCTTTGCAATTGCTGAAAACTTCCAATATCTTTTGCTGTCCTACGGTGGCGGAGGATTCACAGGTCTTTTCATCACATCCTTAATCAGAGGTATTGGGTCAATACCCGGACACGCAGTATGGACTTCTTTTAGTGGAGCAGCACTCGGTTGGTGGTTAAGTGAATCTAAGAATAAAGCAAAAGTTATTTTTCTAATTCATCGACTTACTTCTAAATCAATGGATATCATTGAAAGTATTGGTATCGATGTAGATATGGATGGTGATAACTCTGGCTATGATGGTCCAGAATATACTATGTTACAGGCACTTAGAGATGTTGAATATCCTATTGGGGTTCCGAATTGGTCAATTTCTAAAAATAATACAAATACTATTTCGACATCTCTTATTTCTCCCCCTAACTCGATATGGTCGAATATGCCTGATTCATTGGATGTTGACGGTGATTTAATTCTTAAAAACCCCGAATCACCATTTATTTCCGAACCAATTATGAAAATAATTCCACCTAAATCCTTACTATTAGGATTATTAATAGCCATTTTCGGGCATTCATTTTGGAACGGTTCAGGATTAGTAATTTCATATTTTGGATATGAGTTTGGTTTCTCAGAGGATCAGGTGATTTTGGTATCTTTGTTGTGGATTATAATTTTAGTCATTATAGTGCTGTTAGCATCTTCTTTATTGATGAGAGGAATTAATTCTCTATCTGAATAAGGCTCATATTATGGCGAGAATAGACTCTATCTCTCCGAACCCTTCATGACCAACTGTATTCGCAGGATGTTTAGGTGTCAACAGTGAATGTGGGAGATGAACAAATAATTTCTATCGCTCTTGTAGTTGCATTATTGGCATTTTCACGAATAAAAGATCTTCTTGATTTCAGTGGTATTGTTGCCGCTACTTTTACTGGATTAACAGTCTCATTGTTGGGGCATTGGACTTGGTTAGTAGCATTATTTATATTTCTTATAACAGGTTCTTTAGCAACTAAATGGCGAATTGAAGAGAAGAAAGCACTTTCTCTTGAAGAAGCAAATGAAGGTCTTAGGGGATGGCGTAACGTATTAGCAAACGGTGGTGCAGTATCATTGGTTGCAATTTATAATTATATTTCACCAGGTGAAGAATGGATATATTTAGCTGCTATAGGTAGTATATCAGTGGCCTTATCTGATACTTTGGCCTCAGAGATAGGTTCTCTTGATTTACGGACTAGATGTATAACTACACTTCAGTCAGTTCCTGCTGGTACGAATGGAGGGATGTCACCCACAGGGACGGTTGCAGCTTTTTTTGGTGCTTTAATCATCGCAGTAATTGGTGTAATATTATCTCCTACTGATTCCAGTATCTCGAATATTGTTTTATTATTTTTGTTAACTATTATTGGTTGGTTGGGTTGTCAAGTAGACTCTCTTCTGGGAGCCTTATTGGAGAATAAAGGATACCTCGGTAAACATAGTGTAAATTTCCTTGCAACTTCTTCCGGTGCATTAATGGCTATATTTTTTTACAATCTATATCTTTGAACATTAGGGCGTTGGTTTTGAGTAATAATAGGTGGTGGCGTAAACATGGATGGCAGGAATTCTAGCAAGACGCTTGTTTCATTATCTATCTTTTTACTTATTTTATTATCTATCTCAAATCTGTCTTCGGCTCAAATAATAGCGCCAGATGGCCCAGGTCTTGATTGGGAAAAACCAGAAAGTCATCGTCTTTTCCTCAAGGGAGAAACCGGGTCACCATATTTAGACAACAATTGGAGTTCTTTAACAGGCCAACCAATAGGCTCAGTTGATTTCCAAAAAACTGTTGGTTCAGTTAATTTGATAGATATTCAGTCAGCTCCATTGGAAGAAAATGTGAATTTTAATGGAAATATTACAATCCATCTTTTTGCGTCCCTAGATGTTGCAAATGATGGTTGTAGATTTACGAATGTATTACCCGGTTCACCTCTTGGTTCTGAAACGAAATTTTCAGTTTCATTGTCATTAGGGAGTACTCAATTATTGTCTGATGCCCAGACTAATTCAATAGTTATGGAAGAGTCATTTACTCTTGCTCATGAATTTACAGTTGATGCTAATAATGTTAATGTCAGTCTTCAGAAGGGCGACCTTATAGGTCTAAAAATTGATGTATTACATGATTGTGCTCAAACAGGAGTACTTTGGTGGGACACTTATGATGCAACTACTGGCATAGAATTCAAAGGTGAATTAATCCATCCAGAATTAGATGAAACAGTTGACCCTAATGGTATAATAAGAGTTGAATTTACTCCAAATTCACCATGGGGTAATGACCTCTACATATCTCAAGTGTTAGAAGTGATTGGTCCAGTAGAATGGGAAGACCTCATACATGGAAATTCAGATCAAGATACAAGGCTAGATCATTTTGAAATTCCTCATAGTTATAGGGTTGATGAATTAAATCGAACAGTATTTAGTTGGTCATCTCCAAATCAGTTGTTTCCTGGGAAATATATGATAGATAGTTGTTACAAGTTATCTGACCAAGATCCGGGTGATAGTTGTAATCTAATCGGCGTTTTACGATTTGAGGTATTAGAATCTGAACCGGCTTTAATGAATGGTTCATGGGCTGCCATATTGATTCCATTAGGGATAATTTCATGGATAGGTGTATCTATGAAAGACGCTATGTTGCCTCTTCCTGCATATGGTGTAATTTTATTATTGGCATTAACTACTTTGGGGCCAGCATTGAGTTTACCAGATATTGTTACAGATGAGCCGAGAATGGATGGAGCAGCCCCGTCATTCTCATTATATGAGAATGGTTTAGACTCCGAAATAGTAGAATTTAGTGAATTAATATCAAATTATGATGCTATAGTTGTTGGTTTATTCACTCCTAGTTCTCCTAATGCTGAGATTCAAAGAGTAGACTTTGAAATAGCTAAGAAAGTGATGGGGAATAATGTAGCATTCATTCAGATTGCTACCGGCGAAGGAGTCAATAGTTTAGATCTCGAGGAATTAGTTGGCAAGATTAATGGTAGTTGGCCAGTCCTCTTGGATGATAAAGATTCGACTACTGGTAAATCATTTCCCAGTAGGGCCTCAGATGCAGTCTTTGTAATTGATTCCGCAGGATTTATTTCATCTTGGAAGGCAGGTACGATGTCCTCTCAATCAATTGAAGATGCAGTTGATTCATCTTATCTGGGCTCAGGACAAAGTCCATTAGATGTTCTTGGATTAATTTTCACTACTACCTTTTTACCTGTATTAATTTTATCAATGCCTAGGGGGAATAAGTACAAACTTCCTGACTCCCCACTTATACCTGGTGCAGGAGTTGCTCTTACAGTATATGCTGCCAGTATTGGGTTTTCTATATGGGCACTTCCAGTTTCATTTATGTCTTTATTTGGACTAGGATCTTACTGGATATATATTGAATTATTATTAAGTTTATTATTAGTTTATCACGGGTTTTCGATGCTTCTTAGAGGCAGTGTCAAAGAATTAGAGTTCATAGGTAAGAAAATCTATTCTAGATTACCTGAGGATTATCGTAATTGGCGGAAAGAAACTAATTTTCTCGACGATATACATCTCGGATTATGGGTTGCTTGGTTATTGTGGCTTAGAGTACCTAGTGCAATACCTCAAGCGATTGGTTCAGTTGCAAGGTCGGGACTATTAGGAATATTAAGAGATGGCGAAATAATGGATGGCATATTACTGGTAATTTGTATAATCTTCTTTATTGGATATGCTTTAATGGCAGGAATGGTCGTGGTAATATCTAGGGCAATTATTTCACTTCCTGGAGAAATATCTCGTATTATGGGTTCACTTAGCGTAGGCCTCAGACCACGTGCTTGGGGCTTAGCCTGCATAATACTTGGAATCTGGATTTCAATCAGTATAATTATCGGGCCAATTATGATGACATTATAATGTTCTTTCCATTATTTTAGAATCCCCCACACCGAGAGCATCATAAGAGTGATGTCTCTCGACAGGATTACCCTTTGGGGGTATAGTATAACTTGGTAGTACAGCGGGCTCCAATTGCACGGGAATGACGACGAATAAGTGATCTGATAGTATTGATGACCAATTGGAGCACTGACCCGTCGCAACTCGAAAGCGTGCAATTACCAAGTGCACGCTAAGCGGAAGATACCCGCTGATCTGGGTTCAAATCCCAGTGCCCCCACCATATTAATCCAATTCATATATCATTTGTTCAAATTTTTAGGGAACTTTTAGGGGCAGGGTTGAAGCATAAAATACACTTGCCCATGTATGATGAATCGCCGAGTAGTCACAATTTTCGCTGTATTTTTACTCACCGCGCCATTAGCTGGAAGTCTTGCTGATGGTGGCTCAGAAGAGCCTTTTCCTAATGATTTACAAATAATTCATCTTAATCAATCAACTGATATTCCACTTCAAGAACCTATTTCTTGGGGTGAATTTGTTCCTTGGTGGCAAACAACTATGATGGATTTTGATAGGAATGGCATACACGACTCTCTTCAGTCAGAAACTGGAATTGTTAATGTAGGCGTATCTTATTCAAGAGATGTTCTGGATTCCGACCTCTTTGCCCTATCTCTATTAGGGATTAATGTAAATTTAGAACTTCCTGTTGTTGATGCACTTCTGTTAGGAGGTATTCAGAGCAGTTTGATAGAGGAAATTTCCAAACTAGATGGTGTAGTGATGGTAGAACGCTATGGTTCAGTAGTATTTTATGGTGATATTCAAACTCCTGCAGTAAAAGCTCGTAATTCTTCAGATTATCCAGTAGGTGCTTGGGATCTTGGTGTCAGTGGAAGAGGCATGAATATCGCTCTTGTAGATACTGGCGTAGATAATGAGCATCCTGGACTCAGTGAGAAATTCATTGCAGGTTATGATGCTGTTTGTTATGTCCATACAGATCCAACCTGCCTTCTTTCTAACCCCTTGAGAGAGGAAGATGGTTCTTTTGATCCAGATGATGGTAATCAACATGGCACAGCATGCATGGGGATGGCCAGTGCAACAGGAGTCGAAGCCGATGGTTCTCAATCTGAATATTATGGTGCGGCTCCAAATGCGACTTTAATCGATATACGGATTGGTACAGATGTGGGCGCTGGACCATTTGAAAATTATCTTCTTGAACAAGAATTTTATGAGTCAGCCATGAATGGTTTACAATGGGTCATTGATCATCATGATGATGCTTGGCCTGGTGTATCAGAGGAGTACTATGGCATTGATATTATTTCTCTGTCATGGGGTATTACAAGTCATGAAACAGGTGGTTCTGATGGTTCAGACATGCATAGTCGAGTTTTAGATGAAGCAATGATTGCTGGTATAATTGTTTCAGTAGCTGCAGGTAATGATGGTCCAGACAATACAGGTCTCTCTGGTATGGGTTCATCAGACTTATCAGTTACAGTCGGGGCAACGGATGATCTAAATACGGTAAATCGAGATGATGATACTATCGCTGGATATTCTTCACGCGGACCTAGGAAAGATAACGGAGATGGTAACCCCCTCAATGAATTGAAGCCTGAAATAAGTGCTCCAGGCTCTAATATCATTCAGGCAGAAGGATGTGTTACTAGTGGTGGTTGTTCAAATTTAATCGATGATGCATCGAGTAATACGTATACTGGTAGAGGTTCTGGAACCTCCTACGCTACACCCTCTGTTTCGGGAGTCATGGCTCTTGTATGGGAATCTAATGAAAATTTAACACCATTACAATTGAAAGAAGTTCTAAAACAAACAGCAGAAAGACGCGGAGAACCCAGTGTTCCAGAGGTGGACCCTTACTGGAATCGTGATTTTGGTTATGGAATGATTGATGCTCATTCAGCAACAATGCTTGCCATGTATCTAAAAAATAATGGTATCACCGAATTAATCGACCCTTCTATTCAGAATCATTTATTGAGTCATAGTGAGAATAATTCTATCCAATTGAAGGGTCACTCTTGGAGTCAATCTGGTTCAGTAGACTCTGTCAAATTTAGAATCGATGGTGGGACATGGTATGATGTGGCATTCAATTCTTCAGAGTCAGAAATTCCACTGGATTCATTAACACCTTTTGATTGGTATGTGAGCATTGATTCTGATAAATTATCTAAAGGTAATCATACATTAGAAGTGACTGCTTTCTCATCTACTGGCCAATCTCTTCCAGTTGTAGTTCAAGTGGAAGGTGAGGGTATTATATCATCATCATATTCAATCCCTTCTTTTGTATATATCTTAGTCGCAATTGTAGGTTTAATCTGGTTTTCAGCGCTTTTACTTATACGATACCGTGATGATAGTCAAATTTCTTCTCTTATTAGTAAGTTGAGATATTCAACTAATGATGATGTAATCGACGCAGAAATAATTGATTAATTGAAGTTTACGATACATCCCATTCATATCACGGTGTAGGTGTCCGGAGGCCGTGGTGCGCTTCTCAGACAGAGCAAATAGTATTCAACCGACAGGCGTTAGACGTATGTTTGACCTTGCTGGAGATAATGCAATACAATTCGGATTAGGTGAACCTGACTTCCAACCTCCTCCTATTGCAATCAAGGCGTTTTCTAGAGCGATGGAAGAAGGCAGGAATAAATATACTACTACTGCAGGTCTACCTGAATTAAGGGAAAAAATAGCTGAATCCTGGCATTATCGAGATTCTAATCTTGATCAATCTAATGTTTGTATAACAATGAGTGGGACTAATGCTTTACTGGATATATTTCTTGCACTAGTGAATCCTGGAGATAATGTTTTAATTCCCGAACCATACTTTCCTCTATATCCTACAGATGTTGTTTTATGTGCTGGTGAACCTAATATGTATCCTTGCCATTTCGAGAATGGTTTTGTTCCTCAGTTAGACGACCTTAAATCACGAGTCAATGAAAATACTATCGCAATTTTATATAACTTTCCTAGTAACCCTACTGGTGGTAATGTTACTAAATCTCAAAGAGATGAGTTAGTAAATTTCGCTAAAGAAAATGACCTCTGGCTTATCACTGATGAGGTATATGACAAAATTGTTTATGATACTGAACATGTATCGTTCCTAGGTGCTGGATATGATAAAGTAATAATGATTAATTCCTTTTCAAAAACATTCGCTATGACTGGTTGGAGAATTGGTTATTTGCTATCTCCTGATCCCGAAGCGATGATTCAATTAACAAAAATGCAGTACTATGTTACTGCCTGCAGTAATGATGCAATGCAATATGCAGTTCTAGAAGCTCTAGAAAAAGCCAGTGATTATCCGGCCATGATGTGTGCTGAATTCAAGAACCGTAGAGACCTAATCTGTGAGAGATTGAATGCTATGCCTCGAGTTTCTTGTAACATACCTACTGGTGCATTTTATGTATTTCCTAAATTTGATATACCTGGGTATAATAGTAAAGAATTAGCTCTGAAAATGCTTGAAGGAGGAGTCTTGTGCTCCCCTGGTACTGCATTCGGAGCAGCGGGTGAGGGACATCTTAGATTTGCATATACAATTGGTCGTGAAGATATTTCGAAGGGTATGGACAGAGTAGAAGAAGTACTTTCAAACTTAGTTTCGAGGTAGATTAGGTTGAATGTTGGTAATGGCAGAATAACAGAAATGTTCTTGCCGGTTGTTGAGCAAGATACAACAACAGTTTATGCTCTAGGTCTTTGGATCTCTGGTTTCTTCATTCTTTTATTTTCATGGTTTTTTTTGAAAGATCAATTTATTGCTTCGATAGTAGTTTTTGTATTTTCTTCTATAATCCTATACTTAACAGGACCAAGTGTTGGACCTTTTGCACTATGTCTATCTAGTGGTTGGATTTTACTGAACATATTTATTGAAATGGTATTACCAATATCTGATTCAATCGAATAGATTGTATGGTATATCTATCATTCTCTCTTCGCTTTGGTCTTCAATATTTGCGTCGTTATCTTCGCCTTTATCTTCAATATATTTTTCATCTTCATCTATACTTTTTTCATTGTTAATAGTGGATTCAGGGAGGCTTTGTTGTGCGAGATTTTCTAACTCTTCTTCTTTATTCTTCATCCAAGGGGAAAGCCCATTAGAGCCTCCTAGGACACTTATAGTAGTGAACGCAGCCATCGGTAATACTGAGATGGCTACCAGGAAATCAATTATCGCAGTTTCAGGTATCTGAGCCTCTGGTGCTACAAAATTTAAGATAACTCCTTCCAGTTGAACATCATGCCACTGTGTAATATCTATACCTAATGTAGATAGTGAGAATTGAAGGATCATTCTGGCACATCCCCATAATATTATTACAGGTAAAATCCAAGATATTTTTGTTATTCTCCATAGAATTTTTCTGAACATTGCTGCAAATCCTACTAGTTGTAAAGAAATGATGGGTTGTACTCTAAATGAAACCCATAAACCAATGATATATCCTATCATCCCCAATTCAAATGCACTATCCTTGCGGATGAAACTTTCAGGTATTCCTTCCATAATTATCAAGGGTATTGAAATTAAGAGTACTTGTGATGGCACAGCAAGTAATTGAAGACCACCATGGACCGCAAACAATTCTGATTGATCATTTTTTATTCTATTCGCTACCAACCTACTCATTTTTCCATATGGGCTAGAATAGGCTGCCATTTTTGCTCTATCGATAAGTTCGGGGTCATATTTTCTCCGACTCAAGCCCAAAGCAGGCAACCATCCACCTCTTTCAACTATCATCGAGGGACGGTATCCACCTATGACTAGGGCTAGGGCTAAACAAATTATTCCATATGTAAGCCCAGATATTAAAATCCAATGGAATAATTCTGTCCTTATGGCTATACTAAAATTTTCTCTATCAATATCTATTAAGTAAGTTAATGAAAAACCGATTACTGGTATAACAGTAATTTGTATAATCAATATGATTGCTAAACCAAGTCTATGAGACAGATTGGCTCTACCCTCCATATGACGCACGCGTTTCAATTAGGGCATAAGTTCTTCATTAAAAAATAATAAGTATATGTTGATTTTATGATGTTATCGCTACCTCCAGTTATTTTATTGATAAGTTTCGGAATACAAACTTCTACCCCCAACATTCTTACCCAGATTAGATATCGAATGAGATTGTTAATCATGCGTACGCTATCGCCTTTCTTTGTATTATCGATTATGGTTATGATGAGTTTATCCCCTCTAGTTCTAAATTCAGAGTTAGATGAAAGAGATATTGAAAGTGATGTAGGGACTAAATCTCTGATAGATTTTGAAGTGACATCAATTGAGATAGGTAACCAGACTAGAGATGCTAATGAATGGACTCAGCCAGATGGCTCAATAATGGAGTATGTTATGCGGGACGAAACTATCCAAATAAATGTGACTTACACTCAAGCAGGTTCGTCCGGTCAACCAGCATCAGCGGAGGGATATCTGCAAATCTGGCATCCTATTGGATTTATTATTGCAGAATATAATGTGAGCATGCTTCTATCTGGCTTCCAATCGTTGAAAGCTAGTTTTATTTGGACTCCGAGTTCTGCGCATAGTGCCTTAGATGAGAACGGATATCTAGTTGGCGGTATCCTACTTAGAGGTATAATCGATGGTGGCCTTGCAGATGACACTGAATCTAATAATGAACTAGATCGTTATGTTCCTGTAGCTATGTGGAATGATCCTATGGAAAATGGTTTTTGTGGTGATGTAGATGGCGATAGTATCATCGATTGTACAAATCAATTACAAGCTAATGTCCCAACTTGGGTTGGTGCTGGTTATGATTCATCTGGTCAATTATCTAATGATCCGGATAGTTATGGCCATTGGAGAATGGAGAATTCTTCAAGTGTAGATGGTGATAATCATTGGCGTGTATCACGCCCGGGTGCAACTTACGCCAGTAATAGGCACGATAACTTGTGGTGGGGTTGGTTTACTCCCTTCGATAACTGTAATGAACCAGGTCACGGCTTAGGAATAGGTACTCTTGATTCAGCAGTCAGCGCTAATTATGGTAATAATTTCTGTAAAATTCGATTGAAAGGTTTTGATTTCTTAACTATCCAATTAGTTACCAATGCTTGGGGTGAGATGGGTGCAGGTGATCAAATCAGATTAGAAGCAAATTCTGGTGTATCGAGTGAATTTTTCAATTATTCATCTCAGCAACTTTCGACTAATGGTGATTGGAGTCAATTAGTATGGAATATGACTGATGTGCACCCATCAGGAGAATATACGGTTGCATTCAGGTTTGATTCTAATAGCTCATATTCTAGTTCAGGTATACAACTAGATTCATTCATACTGTTCGCGATTGAAAAAGTACCTGAATATACTTTAGATTTTGATTGTAATGACCCTCTTCCTAATTCCTATCTTGTCGTACCTTCAGATCCTAATCCTCCATCACTATATTGCAAAATAAAGAATAATGGATATATTGATATCACTTTGAGACTCTATACTGAAGTTACTAACAAGTCTTGGATGTATGACTTTCCTTTGAGGATAGATTCCAACAATCCTGTTGATCATGATAATTATGTGGTTAGTAAGGTGATTCCTGCTCTTGGATATATGGACACTTGGTTCAATCTGACAGTGCCTGATGGTTCAGGTGTTCAAGATCTGTTTTGGGATGTTTGGGTAAATGATGGTGTCACAAATTTAAGCAAAGACTCTCTTCGTCTTCCAGTTTCGGTGATGCCAGCTTATTCTTGTAAGCTAAGACAAGCGACATTACAAAATCCTGCGGCTACGCTAGAACCAGGTGCTTCGGGTGTTATCCCAATGACTCTGAAAAATACAGGTAATCAAATAGCTACATGGAACTTTGGAGCATCTTTCCCTAATATTGACTGGGTTGACAATGCAGAAATTAAATGGATGTATAATGGTTCAGAGGTTTCTAATCTTGAATTACAATTAACTGACGATGTGAATATTGATGCCGTGATTACAGCCCCTCCACAAGTATCTCCGGGGACTTATCCAGTCACTTTACTTGCATCTGGTATGTCTCCTGCCCAATATCTTGCTGAATGGCAAGTTAACATAGTCGTTCCAATTTATTCTGATTTAGTTATGGAACCAGAGGTTTCCAATCTTGTTTCACCAGCGGATAATTCATTGAGGTTAATCGAAATAAGGCTAATCAATAATGGTAATTCTCCTGAATCTTTTAATTTAGATATTCAAGCCGACTGGAAACTTGGTCTTGAAATGAATACTGAACAAACATTTGATATTGACCCGTTTGGAGGAGATAGCACTGTTACTCTATTGCTTCCTATGCCCTATGGTATAGTTAACGAAACTTATTCTATAATAATCACAGCAACGAGTAAAACAAATTCACAATATCAAAAATCATCTCAAATTCTACTTACTGTCCCTCAAACAAATTTAGTTCTAGTTGAGGACTTAGATATGCTAGATGAGGTATTCCGTGGCGGAGATGATGCACGTACTGTTAATTGGCGAATATGGAATCAAGGTAATGTGCCAGATTCATTTGCAATTTCATTTGATCATTTTAGTGATGTATCTGCCTCTGCAGTCGGATTAAATGATGGGAAAACCCCGTTTATTCTCCCAGGTGATTCTTATAATCTAACCGTTCGATATTCTTTTGGCTCCAATACTTTCGGTGATAGAACTATTACTTTGACTGCTACAAGTGTTCTTTCACTAAATTCCGATACTCCAGTCATTGGGACTGGGGATGCAGAGTTTCAAGTCGGTGCTCAAGGTTGGATCTCATTGAACCCTCCTATTTCATTAGATATCCGTGAAAAAGGAAACGATATAGAAGTTGTATTCACAGTAACAAATGAGCACCCTACCGATGCTCAATTACTTAGAGCCGATATTAATCGAGATGCTCCAATTTTTAATTATATAATTGATGCCAGGGTAGATACAAGTGATCAAAATTTCGTACTTGAGGCACAATCAACCAGAGATATTACAATTTATTTAACTGTCACTGAGGATAACTTGAAGAATCTTAATAATAATACCGAAATTTTCCAATTATTCCTAAATGTAGATGGGGATATCGATAAAGTATCTAAGGGTGCAACTATAAATATGCATAAAATTAATCCAGTAAATGAAGGACCTGATGCAGGTGCGATTGCTGGTTTAGCAGGTAATTTGATATTCTTCTTAATTGGTTTCATCTTACTAATAGGAGTCCTAATCGCTACTTTGCGGGTTATTCGTAGTGCTCAATCTCCATTGGAAGAAATTTCTTCATTTGATGATTATGAGTATACTCAATCTAGTGGATTTAATCAAGATAATACTCCAAGTGCCCCCGAATTACCTTCTGCTGATAAGGTTGCAAACTCGATGTATGGTGGTTCAAAAGATATTTTTCAACAACCACCTCCTATGCCATCATCTGAAGAGAATATAATTGAAGATGTAGTTGAGGAAGTTGAACTACCTTCGGGAGTGCCTCCGATACCTGAAACAGGTCTCCCTGATGGATGGACTACTGAGCAATGGATTCACTATGGACAACAATGGATTAATCAGCAGAATCAATCTTGATTTCCACTCTTTATGATTTCTCCTTCTGTGCGAGGCCTTATGAGGCTCGCTCAGTTCGGCCAAATCCTAATACAGGAGGCTTATTTCCAATGTACAATGGACAACAACCAATTTTTATCCTAAAAGAAGGCACTGAAAGGACGAGCGGACGTTCTGCTCAGAGTAATAATATAGCTGCTGCTAAGGCTGTGGCTGATTCAGTTCGTTCAACCCTAGGACCTAAAGGCATGGATAAAATGTTAGTGGATGGAATGGGAGATGTAGTCATCACGAATGATGGAGCTACAATTCTAAAGCAAATGGATATCACGAATCCAGCTGCTAAAATGATAATTGAGGTTGCTAAAACCCAAGAGCAGCATTGCTATGATGGTACAACTAGTGCTGTTGTGATTGCTGGTGAGCTATTGAAAAGAAGTGAAGATCTAATTGATCAGAATGTTCATCCTACAGTCATATGTGAAGGATTCAGGCTTGCAGCAAAAAAAGCGGCTGAATTAATCGAAAAACACTCTATGGATGTTAACGAAGGAATGCTGACCGAAGTTGCTAAAACTGCATTGACAGGGAAAAGCGCGGGAGCAGTTAAGGAATTTCTTGCAGATATATGTGTAAGAGCAGTACTTTCAGTTGCTCAAGATGTCGATGGAGAAGTAGTTGTCGATCTTGATGATGTAAAAGTCGAAAAGAAACAAGGAGGATCAATAGGTAGTAGTACACTAGTCGATGGTATTATTCTTGATAAAGAAAGAGTTCATTCGGGTATGCCTAAAGTAATCAATGATGCAAAGATAGCTCTTATTAATTCAGCAATAGAAGTTAAGAAAACAGAGGTTGATGCTAAAATACAAATCACAGATCCAAATATGTTATCTCAATTCCTCGATGAAGAAGAATCATATCTGAAATCACTTGTTGAAAAAATCCAAGCATCTGGAGCAACAGTAGTCATCTGCCAGAAAGGTATTGATGATCTAGCTCAACACTACATGTCGAAGGCAGGTTTGTTCGCAATTCGGAGAGCAAAGAAGAGCGATATGGAGGCATTATCAAAGGCGACTGGAGGAAATATTGTCACAAATGTAGATGATTTGTCATCTGATGATTTAGGTTTCGCAGCTAAAGTCGATGAGCGTAAAATTGGCGAGTCAGATATGGTATTTATTACTGGATGTAAGGATGCCAAGAGTGTATCAGTACTCCTTAGAGGAGGCACTGAACATGTCATCGATGAAATAAATAGAGCATTTGATGATGCAATTGGTGTTGTAGCAGTAGCTTACGAGGATGGTGCAGTATTAACTGGTGGTGGTTCAGTATTAGCAGCTATAAGTCGAGATTTGAGATCTTACGCCGAAGGAATTGGTGGACGTGAGCAGATGGCGATTGAGGCATTTTCTGGAGCATTAGAAGTAATCCCGAGAACACTAGCTGAAAACGCAGGTTTAGATCCGGTCAATACGATAATTGACTTACGTAAAGCACATTCAGAAGGTAAATCTAACTATGGAGTAAATGTATATGAGGGTGGTGTCGCCGATATGGCTGCTGGGAAGGTTTTCGAACCTAGCAGAGTAGTCGATCAAGCAGTACAATCTGCTACTGAAACAGCAGTTATGATTTTGAGAATAGATGATGTGATATCTAGTCGTGCTTCGAGCCCTATGGATGGCGGCGAATTCGACGGAATGGGAATGTAAATTCACATTCACATGATACATATTTCACTTCTTCTACACGCTACATTCAATAATCGCCGATAGTTCGAAAGGATTGCCCACAAGGGTATTGGTGTTCCTATGTCTGAAAACCGTTCTCTTTTGGTACTATTTGGTTCACAATCTGGCAATGCTGAAGATGTGGCTGCGAAGATTGGAAAAGTAGCATCTAAGTATGGTTTAGATGCTACTGTTAAAGGGATGGATGAGATTCAAATTAGTGATTTATCCGTTCAAAAAAGAATAATGATTTGCTGTAGTACTTGGGGTGAAGGCGAACAACCAGATAATGCTGAAGATTTATGGATTTCTGCAAATGCCGATGGTTCTCCATCAATGTCTGGTGTTAATTTCTCAGTTCTAGCTTTAGGCGATACATCTTATGAATTGTTTTGTGAGTCTGGTAAAGAATGGGATTCTTGGCTCGAGGCTAAAGGCGGTAATCGATTAAATCAACGTGTAGATTGTGATGTTGATTATGAAGATCTTGCTAAATTATGGGTGGATGAAACTCTTGCACTCATGGGTGCTGTTGATGATTCAGGTATTTTCCAAGCAGATCAAGTTGAACAAATTAAAGTCAACGCATCAGGTGCAGCATCATCGAAAGCAGTATCAAGTGATGAAACCGAGTCATCATCTGTTGAACTCTCAACTGATGGCGACCGCTCATTACTCATTCTCTTTGGCTCTCAATCTGGTAATGCTGAAGCATTAGCTGCCAAATTTGCTAAGCAGGCTTCATCCTACGGGCTTGAGGCTGATGTTGCCGATATGGACGGTTTTGACTTGTCCTCCTTATCTGGTAAAAAGAGGGTTCTGATTATATGTTCGACATGGGGTGAAGGTGAACAGCCAGATAATGCAGAGGAGCTTTGGATCAAGGCATCTTCTGCATCCCCCGGGCTTCTCGATGGAGTTAATTTCTCAGTATTAGCATTAGGAGATACTTCATATGAACTATTTTGTGAATCAGGTAAAGAATGGGATAATAAATTCGAACAACTAGGTGGGACAAGATTAGTAGTTCGAGTCGATTGTGATGTAGATTATGATCAAATCTCTCAAGATTGGGCCGATAACGCCCTCGCATCTATGGCTGCTGTTGATGGAGAGGGGATTTTCCATGAAGAAATGGTTCAAGCAATCATAGAATCGATGGCTTCAGGTTCATCCGGTGCCTCTGGAGAAGATGGATTCATAGTTCCTAATCTCAAATCTGAACCGATACATGCAGAGATAAGTGTATTCAGATATGACCCTAATACCTCAACTACTGGCAAAGATACTTGGATTTGTGCTCTACCTGGGCATATGTCAATATTAGATGTACTTAGAACGCTCAAATCAACGCAAGATGGTAGCTTAACTTTCCGAGATGGCACTATTGATGACCCCACTACTGCAATTTCGATTAATGGTAGACACATACTACCTGGGAATATGAGACTTGATTCTGCTGCACCAATTAGAAATGGTAGCATTAGCCTCCGACTTGAGCCTTTGAGTGGTTTTGAAGTCATTAGAGATCTTGCTGTAGAGCATTGGGAATTAGAATCAAAACGTGAATCTAGTAAACCATGGATGATTTCTGCTACACGTCAGGGTTTGAGTACTCCACAAGGGGCTTTGGGAGCGATGCCACCTCTTGTTGCATCTAAACTACATTCAATGATGGATATTCATAGTTATCCGATAATTCATGCATCCTCTGACGCAACATCTCACTCAGATACTTACTATGGCCCTGCAATAATTTCTCAGTTATGGGCCAGAAGAAACGACCCTCGCACTGCTCCAGTTAAGAAAATAGAAATAGAAAAAATTCTTGATTCCCCATCTGGAATTAAAGCAGAGACCGATCTTGCAACAATTAGACGACAAGGTAAAGGTTCAGTGATACATGATTCATTGTTAGATTGTAAAACTTCTACTTTGGCAAGAGATGGATTTACAGGACGCCATGGTAAACATGCTTGGTGGTATACCTTTACTGTGAAGAGTAGTGGTCGTGTTAATGATACCGTATTGTATAGGCAGGTATTAGGGCCAATTGGATTGTTTGGAAATCTATTTTCAGGTGTGACTGCTAGAATGGTACTTGGCTTCACAAGAACAGGTGGTAATATGATTAACGATATGTTAGCTTTAGTCGCACCACCTGCCGGTCTTGGAAAGATGCCAAGACAATTCAATTCATCGGTTAAAAATCATCATGAAGTAGTTGCAATATACAATGAAATGGATGGTCGATTCTGATGGTGATAAAATATGCATATCATCCAGGCAATGTAGCTCACTCAGGCTCTATAGAAGTAGCAGATTCTATGATTCCTCTAGTTAAATCATTAGGGATTAAATTAACAGTATTAGATGGTGCAACAAGTTGTGGTGCAGGAATTATTCGTCAAGTTAATCAAAGGCTTCAATTAACTTTGAATGCACGAATATTTGCTCAGGCTGAGGCGCTTGGCCTAGATATCCTTACTCCATGCGCCTCTACTGCCGGGAATCTTTCAGAAGACTTATTTTTGTTAAAATCTGATCCTATTCTATTAGCTGAGACTAATGCAATATTATTGAAAACATGTGGCTTAGAGTTCACTGGAGGGACTTCTGTAAATCATTTATTGCATGTTATTGTAGATGAAATTGGTCTAGATAAAGTTGGATCAATGGTTGTAAATCCCATTGACTTTAGAGTTGCTTCTTATTATGGGCCGAATATTCAACAAGATGGATTCTGCGGAGATGACGATGTTTATGACCCCAACTATATGGAACAATTAATTCAGGCATTAGGGGGGCATCCTGTCGCTTGGGAATCCCGTACTCAGAGTGTAGGCGCTCCAAGTTTACTCTCCGAAGAGCCTACTGTTCTAAAGTTAGCAGCATCTGTCCTTAATGATGCGAAATCAGAGGGTGCTCAAATGATAGTTAGTGCATGTAATTTATCACACTCTATAATGGATATTTATCAGGGAAAAGCATCGCAGAGAACCGGGCTTAAGACAGATATACCTGTGGTGCATCTTTGTGAAATTTTATGTTTTGCATTAGGTCACTATAATACTAGATATGCTCAATTAAGGACTAGAGTATTAGTTATTGGCAATTAATTTCCCTGACTTTTTCTAAATTCATCTAATCCAGTTTGCCCCTTTGGCCTATAATTACTTGGATCAAGTGGTTTTGTGTTATTATTAATTAAGATAGGTTCATTTATGTCAATTTTTGTAATTTCAGGCCTATTTTCATTTCTAATATTTTTTATAAAATCAGAAGCAGTAATTTCTCCCTCATCCGTTCGCACTAAGAAATTATTTAAATTAGATAAATCTTCATGTACTTTCCGTGGTAATTTTCTACGAATTCTTTGCACTGCTCTTTGCATGTTTTGTTCTTTCTTTTCTGCGGATTTTTTCGCATTCTCATCCCGAGTACCTTCCGCTACAAGGACCATCACTTCACCCTCTCGATGCCTCCCAGTCCTACCTCTTCTCTGTATAGTTCTTATTTCACTACCCACTGGTTCATAGAATATTACTAGATCTGCACTAGGTATGTCTAGTCCTTCCTCTGCAACAGATGTTGCTACTAGGACGTTATATTCGCCTTCTCTGAACTTATTTAGAGCTTCAATTTGCTGTTTTGGTTTCAATCCTTTTTTCCCTGAACGATCGGATTGACCAATAACTTGTACTGATTTCACGTCTTTTAAGTCATTTAATGCATGATCTAATGATTCAACGGTGTTTCTAAAAGATGCGAAAACAATCACTTTACTCTGTGGATCTCTCCTAAGTCGCTGCCTTATTAATCTCCTTACAGTTCCAACTTTGGTATGTATCTCATCCATGTCATTCAAATCATTTTTCAATTCAATGATTCGTAAATCTTTATGGAAATTCTGTACCGATTTACTAGTATTATTCGTTATATCGGAAGATTGTTCTAGAAATTCTCTTGCAGCAGCAATACCTTGTGTCAATAGGTTATTAATTAGATGATTCAATGTCATTGCAGTTGCAATTTGAGAAACAGATGAATATGCAGTTTTATCTCCCAATATGATTGCATGTTGAGCTCTAGACATTGCTTCATTTAATCCACCAAATGATGGATTACCAGGGCGTACATATCTCCCTGTTCTTCTTTCTCTATCGACAATACCATTTATCCAAAGTTCTAGTGGATTTACTAACTCTCTTATTTTTTCAGGGACATTAACTACAATTTCTTGTATTTCTAATCCAGCAAGATATTTTTTTAACATGGGTTCTTTTGGTGCCCTCATGTGTATTCTTTGAATTTTTAATCTTTCACAAATTTCTCCTACAACTTCTGTTTTTGAACCTGGGCTTGCAGTCATTCCAAGTATTAGTGGCGTATTGCATTCAGAATTATACAGTTCTGCTGTTTGAGCCATAGCATGCTTTCCAGTGGAGTGGTGCGCCTCATCTAGTACTAGTAGTGAGCATTCTTCTAAGCTTAAAGTTCCACTTAATACATCATTACGGACAACTTGTGGTGTAGCAACAATTATTCTTGCCGACTTCCATATTTGTTCTCTTTTTCCAGGGGGTGTGCTACCAGTCATAGAGATTAGATTCATTTCTTCAATGTTATTAATCACTAACTCTAAATTTTTGATATGCTGGTCCACTAATGGATTAGTGGGTGCTACAAAAAGTACGAATCCTTGTTTTTTTTGCAACATTTCTGCAATCACCATCCATGCAACTGCTGTTTTACCTGCTGCAGTGGGGAGTACTAGAAGCATAGATCCAGCGAGTGCTTCATCTACCGCTTCTAATTGATATGCTCGTGCTTCTACAGCCCCTCCAATGAGGCCAGTATGCTGAACTGCGTGTCGCATAGGGGAGCAACCTCAAGGACAGGGTTCAAAATAGTTACACTGTCAGCCTTTTTCATTAATGCCGATGTTGGTTGAATGTATCCTTCCCGATTCTTTGATAAAGGGATGGTAGGTCGCAGGGCCGCTCAAGACGTGAGATACCAGACACCATAGGGCAATGCAGAAGCAACCCGCACATCAAAAGCACAATCGCGCTTTTGATTCGGTGTCACGGTATCTCCTTAGCGTTAAGAGCCCGGCAAAAAGCCGCACTGCGGCTTAATGTTGGTTAAAAACAAAGGAGGACGCAAAAATGGCTGACCGTAGTAAACCCCGCCGTGGTAGCATGGGCTTTAGCCCTAGAAAAAGGGCGATTCGATCATTTGGTCGCATCACATCATGGCCTGAAACTGAATCATCAGAGATTAGAGTGCAAGGATTCGCTGGTTGGAAAGCCGGAATGACTCATGTGCTTATTAGAGATAATAATCCATATTCTACGTCTGCTGGACAAGAAGTTAGGAAAGCAGTCACAGTAGTAGAAGCACCTCCAATGAGCGTATTAGCAGTAAGGGGTTACAAAATGACTCCCTATGGAATGCAAACTTCTGGAGAGTTCTGGACTAATGCATCGGATGAAGGACCTCAAGGGCTAATGCCAAGATTTGCAAATCAGTCTCGTGGTGAGCGTGACGCTGAAGAAGGACGAAAGCCAGAAAAGCGTGCTGGAAGGATTCCAGGGCGTAGTGAAGGATCATCTGAGGGTGCTTTCGAAGCTTTAGTTAATGCTGATTTATGTGATGTTAGACTAATTGTTGCAACACAACCGGCTATGGTTAAGAGCATTAGTAGTAAAACTCCTGAAATAATGGAAGTAGGTCTCGTAGGTGGAGACAATACTGAGAAATTAATGTGGGCAAAAGAGCGACTCGGCGGTTTAATATCTGTATCAGATGTATATGATATAGGTACAGAAATCGATGTTATCGGAGTCACTAAAGGTAAGGGCTGGCAAGGATCAATCAAAAGATGGGGTATTAAGTTACTGAGTCACAAAAACAGTAAGCGCCGAAGACAAGGTGGTAATATGGGAGATTTCGGTACAGGTTACGTAAGAAAAACAATTCGACAGGCTGGTCAAACTGGTTATCACCAGAGAACTGAACTGAATAAAAGAGTATTAAGGATATCTCAACCTGATGAATCAGATATCACACCAGAGGGTGGATTCTTACATTATGGTGAAGTATCAAATGATTATGTCATTATTGAAGGTAGCCTTCCAGGTCCCGCAAAGAGGATGTTAAGATTCCGCGATGCAATTCGTCCTAGGGCTAGTAAACCAGAAGTAGATCTTACTTATGTCAGTACATCATCAAAGCAGGGGGTCTGAATAAATGAAAGTTAAAACTTACAATTTAGTGTCCAATGTTGAGCAAGAAGAGTTAGACGCAGGTCTACTCGCAGAATCATATGTAGTAGAGGTTACTGATGGAAAGAATCTAACTCTACCTTCAATGTTTGAAAGTGAAATACGCGAAGATTTGGTCCGCTCTGCAGTCCATGCTTCTCGTGCTAACCGAAGGCAGGCCTATGGTCATAACGAGCATGATGGTAAGAGAGCTCCACAACCTGGTATGAAGCATTCAGTAGAGTGGTGGGGTAAGGGTAGAGGTGTATCTCGAATTATGAGAAAAACTGGTCAAAGAACTGGTGCACAGAATCCACATACACGTGGTGGCCGAAGAGCACATGGCCCTAAAGTAGCTAAAGATTGGTCACAGAAATTAAATGGTAAGCAAAGAGTAATTGCTCGTAATTCAGCTATAGCGGCAACAATGGATTCTGAAATGGTTTCTTCAAGAGGCCATAACTTCGATAGTAGTGTTCGTTTCCCTATTATCATTGATGGTTACAAAGAATCTCGCGGTGAGTCTGTTGAAAAATTCGATGTAGAATCATTGCCATTACAGAACTCTACAAGGAAATTCGTTGCAATGATGGATGGTCTAGGACTTGGTGAAGATCTAGAGCGTGCAAAATTAGGAAGAACAATTCGAGCAGGTAAGGGCACTATGAGGGGTAGGAAATATCGTACTCCAAAGAGTATCCTTCTTGTGGTCGCTAGTCGTAATGGTTTACACAAAGCGGCTAGAAACGTACCGGGAGTAGATGTTGTAGCGGCTAAGGATTTGTGCGCAGAAGATCTTGCACCTGGTGGTGACGTAGGCCGTTTGACAGTTTGGACTAAGGCCGCTATTGAGGCAATGGAGTGATGAAAATGGTTAATCCTTATGATATAATTTTAATGCCTTGGATCACGGAGAAGACTTTAGAGGCTCGTAGAGTTTCAGACTTAGAAAATAATTATAGAGAAAATAATAATCGAATTGAGTTTATTGTGCGAAGAGAATCCACAAAAAAAGAAATCCGTCAATCAGTTGAAATGCTATTAGATGTAAAGGTAGCAAAGGTGAATACTAAAATCACCATTACTGGGAAACATGCAAGCATTCGTCTTGCAGAGGGATATGATGCAGAGGAGGCAGCGCTGAAGTTAGGCGCTTTCTGAGGTGATATGTATGGGTAAGAGAACAAGATCACAGCGCAAAGGGTCAAGCCCTAAGAATAAGGTGTCAAGTCACCGTTTCCCTGCTGCAAACAGACTCCCTAGAGTTAGCGGAAAGATGGCAGAGGTTGTAGATTTAATCCACAGCCCAGTACATACAACACCTCTTGCGAAATTTAAATTTGAAGATGGCCAAATAGGTCATATGGCCGCTCCTGAAGGAATTTCAGTAGGTCAGAGCATTGCTTTTGGTGATAATGTGTCACTTAAGCCGGGGAATGTCACAACACTCGAACAAATACCTGAGGGAACTCCTGTGTGTAATGTTGAGTTAAGACCAGGCGATGGTGGCAAATTAGCACGTTCAGGCGGTAACTCTGCAATATTAGAAACTCGTATGGGCGATAAAGTACGTGTTAGATTACCTAGTGGTCGATTGAAAGAATTGCACTCTAAGTGTAGAGCAACAATCGGAGTATTAGCTGGTCACGGAAGAACTGAAAAACCATTGATGAAAGCTGGAGCAGCGCATTATCGTGCAAAGGCTCGTGGTAAGATGTATCCTACTGTAAGTGGTGTAGCAATGAATCCTGTCGATCACCCTCACGGTGGCGGTAATCATCAAGCAGTTCATGGTCCTAGCTCAGTAAGTCGTAACGCTCCACCTGGACAGAAGGTTGGAAACATAGCACCAAGGCGTACTGGCCGAGGAAGAACAAGAGTTAGAAATGAGGAGGCATAAGTATGGCAAGAAAATCCAAGAAAATGTTCCGCTCACCTAAACTAGCTCGTCGTCAAGCAAGAAAGCGTCGTTCTCAGATTTCTGAGCGCCGTCAGAAAGAATTCTTGTGGCGAGGTTACACTATCGAGGAACTTAAGCTAATGCCTCTTTATCCCCCCGAAGATGATTTGAGTGCAATCTGTATTGCTACACTCATGCCATCTCGTGCTAAGAGGACTCTTTCTCGCGGATTAAATCTCGATTGCGAGAAATTACTTGATAATATCAGATCTAATAGTTCTGGTAAGGTAATTCGAACACATTCAAGGCGAATGTATGTCCTTCCAGAAATGGTAGGTACTACTATTGGTATTCATAATGGTCGTGATTTCGTTAATGTCGAGATTATACCTGAAATGATTGGTCATGCATTAGGTGAATTTGCAATGACAAGAAGAGCAGTAACCCACACCGGTCCTGGTGTAGGTGCAACTAGGTCTTCAGCACACGTGGCATTGAAGTGAGGTGAGATGATGAGTAGAATAACAGGTAAATCACAATCAGGATACACGCAACTTCTAGAAGGTTCAAACCTTGTCTCTGCACGTGCAGTAAATGTAGATGTACATCAAAAACATTGTTTACACGTAGCAAAAGCTCTTCGAGGCATGAATGCTTCTGATGCAATTTCATATTTAGAAGATGTAATCGCTGAAAAGAAAGCTATCCCATATACTCGCCGTACAAGGAGAGGAAAGGGTGGAAACACAATGGCTGGTCATAGAAAAGGTAAGATGGGACCTGGTAAATTCCCTCGTAAAGCATCAAAAGTTTTCATTAAACTAATTAATAGTGCAATGGAAAATGCGCGTCAGAGATATGATACAATTGACCCTGAAGAAATGATGATCACTCATCTTGCATCACATCGCGGACAAATTCACCGTGGTTGGAGACCTCGTGCTCAAGGTCGAGCAACTCCCGATAATCACTATCAAGTTAATATTGAAATTTTTCTAGAGCACTTTGGTGAAGAGGAAGAAGAGGAAGAATTCTGAGGTGTCAATTATGAAACAAAACACAATTAGAACTTTCATTAATCGTAACGTCGAGCGCCAGCTCGTTAGAGAATATTTACTCAAGGAAACCGAGCGCGCAGGATTTGGCGGGCTTGATTTCGCTCGTACTCCCGAAGGAACTAAAGTAACTCTACACGCAGAACAAGTAGGGCGTGTCATAGGTCGTAGAGGAAAGGTAATTCATGAATTACAACGTCGTTTACAAGAAGATTTCAATCTTGAAAATCCTCATCTCGAAGTAACTGAGATTGAAGAACAACGTCTTAATGCACAAGTTATGGCTAGTCGTTTAGCAAGTTCTCTAGAGAGAGGATGGTTCTTCCGTAGAGCAGGTCACAGTACCGCTCAGAATATTATGGATGCTGGAGCAAGAGGATGCTTAGTAATTATATCTGGTAAAATCACTGGTGCACGACATCGTGTTGAAAAGTTCCAGAAAGGTCACATTAAGTTCTGTGGTGAAACTGCACTTGAGTTCATGGACACTGGTTTTTCAACTTGTGTTAAGAAATTAGGTACAATCGGTTGTACTGTAAGAATTATGCGTAAAGGGGTACAATTACCGCATGAAATAACAATTCATGAGCGCCATGAAGTAGGTCTTGATCCAATTGATGAAATATCTATGATTGAAGCTCCGCCTGAAGTTCCTAGTGAAGATCACGTTGAAGTTGCTGCTGAAGAAGTAGTTGATGCAGTGCTACAAAAAATGGCAGACATCGAAACAACTGAAGAAGTCCAGGGGGAAGAGTGAATGTCCTATCTATCATCTAGAGATATCGATGGATTGAACGTTGAACAACGTCATAGTCGCCTGAAAGAACTTCGAGAAGAAATGCTCCAATTACGTGCTCAGCAGGCACTAGGTGGGTCATCTTCTGATTCAGGATCTTACAAGGCAACAAGGCGTAGTATAGCTCGTCTTCTAACAAAGATGAATGAGGATTCACAGGAGTAGGACTAAATGGCTGGTATATGTAATCTGTGTGGTTTACCGGATGAGTTATGTATATGCCAAGAAATAGCAAAAGAACAACAAAAAGCAATAATTTCAGTGGTAAGAAGGAGGTATGGGAAAATGGTAACTATTGTTGAAGGAATCGACGATGTAGCAATAGACATCAACAAACTTGCCAAAATTCTGAAAAGTTCTTGCGCTGCAGGTGGTACTGTAAAAGATCGTACCATTGAATTACAAGGGGAACACAAGAAAAGAGCATCTAAAGTTCTCGAGCAAAATGGATATCAAGTGGAGGTGCGATAATTGACTAATTCGATTCATATGCCATTCCTCGCTAGAGGTATCTCAATAATCGATTCCAATGATCCTACATTGGTAGGTATTCAAGGAAAGGTTCTCGAGGAGACTCGAAATACAATTATTGTACAAACACAAAATGGTGAGAAAACATTTGCTAAAGATGTAATCCATTTCACACTCGACTCAGAAAAAGAGGTCATTGATGGTGCCACGGTCACCCAACGTCCTGAAGATCGAATTAACCGTAAATACAGGAGAAACTAAAATGCGTGATATCGGAGTAGATGTAAAAACGCCGGAAGGTGAATGGGATGGTGATGATAATTGTCCATTTAACGGAAGTCTAAGAGTACGTGGACAAATTATAGAGGGTAAAGTTTACTCTAGTAATATGTCTGGTTCAATCGTTGTAGAGAGAGAACTAACTCGTTACATGAAGAAATATGAAAGATATGAAAAGCGTACAAGGAGATATCCTGCTCATTTACCTTCATGCATTGGTGAATTAAATCCTGGAGATAGTGTACGAATCATGGAATGTAGACCACTTTCTAAAACTGTTAAATTCTGTGTTATAGAGAAAGGTGATCTACAATGAAGGGTATTTCAAGCCGTGTGACTAAAGCTTTGCCTACCCAGGCAAAAATGGATTGTGCCGATAATACTGGTGCTAAAATTGTTCAACTAATAAACGTCCTAAAGAAAGGAGGTGTGGCTGGTCGTTATCCTGCTGCAGGTGTAGGCGATATGATTCGTGTAACTGTTCGTAGAGGCACACCAGAAACAAGAAGGCAAATATTTACTGCTGTAATTATTCGTCAGTCAAGGCCATTCCGTAGAGTAGATGGAACATGGGCTAGATTCGAAGATAATGCTTGCGTACTAACTAATGAGAAGGGAGATGTTCAGGGTTCCGACATAAAGGGCCCTGTTAGCAGAGAGGCAGCAGAACGCTGGCCTAGAATCGCAGCTACTGCGAAACAAATTGTATGAGGTGAAATATATGGCAACAAAGAATCCAGGAAAAAACCGCCTTTCTCAAAGTAAGGCTCCAATTCATGTAAAGCGTAAGCGTATGCGTGCACGATTGATTACAGATGATCCTAATCTTCAGAACGTTAGGTCAGTAACAGTTCGTGTTGGCGATGAGGTTGAGATCTTACGTGGTGATTTTGGTAATCCAAACAGCGTTAAATCTGATACTAAGGGCAAGCGTCTCGGTCAGTCAAGAGGTCGTTCTGGTTTGAAATCGAAAGTAAATCGTGTCGATACTTCTAGAGGTCGAGTATTTGTTGATGGCTTAACTATCACAACAGCTGATGGTAAAGAAGAAGCAATTCCTATTCATCCATCTAACTTAGTTGTTACAGCCTTGTATGAGGGTGATCCAGTAAGAATCAAGCAATTGATTGAAAGAGGAGGTGCACAAGAATGAGTAGCAGCCATATTAAGCGTTTAATGATGCCAAGAAGTTGGCCATTGCCTAGAAAAACATCAGTTTGGGTGCAAAAACCAGATCCTTGTGGTCATAGTATCGAAAAATGCATGCCTATGGGAATTATTCTTCGTGATGTTCTTGGTGTAGCACACAATCGTAGAGAATGTAAAAAAATTCTGCACTCAAGAGTGATTCAGGTAGATGGGCGAATTGAGACTGCTCTTGGCCGTGGTGTAGGTTTAATGGATGTTTTAACAGTTGGAGATAATAATTTCCGCTGCGTATTAGATTTGAATGGTAAATTAAGGTATAGGCCAATTTCTGTTAAAAAATCAGCATCCAAGATTTGCCGTGTAATGGGTAAAACTACAATTTCAGGTGGTAAAACACAACTTCATCTCCATGATGGTAGGAACTTATTATTCGATGCTAATCCTGAATATAAATCTGGTGACAGCGTAGTTCTTTCATTGCCAAGTCAGGAAATAACAGCTCATTATAAATTCGAAGAAGGTGCTTTGGCATATTTGACTGGTGGTTCACACATTGGTGAAACTGCAATAGTGCGTTCCCAAGATATAAAGCGCTCATCAAAAGCTAATGAGGTTTCTTTCGATGATTATGGAACAATCTCAGACTATGTGTTCATTCTTGGTAATTCTAAAGATATTCCTTTGGAGGTGGCTGAATGAGTGCTAACATGACTGTTTCAGAACTCAAAGAATTACTTCTGGAAGCTGGTTTACCAGTATCTGGTAAGAAAAGTGTTTTAATTGAAAGACTCAATGAATCAAATAATTTACCACAAGCAGAAATCAAAGAAGTTTCTGTTGAAGAAGCGACTGTTGAAGAAGAAAAAACTTCTGACAAAGATCAAAATAAAATGTTAGAACCACAGATCACTAAAGTTACAATTAACATTGGTGTAGGTGAAGGTGGCCAAAGACTTCAGTTAGCAGAGCAAGTACTTGAACTTCTTACTGACTTAAAACCAGTAAGGACGCTTTCTAAGAATACAAACCGTGACCTTGGAACCCGTATAGGTGGTCCAATAGGTTGCAAAGTTACAATACGTAATCAAGATAAAATCGCATCATTCCTAAAAGATGCATTTTGGATTCGCCAAAATGCCTTGCCAGCATACAATTTTGATCAATCTGGTAACCTTTCTTTTGGAATATCAGATTATACTGATTTCCCAGATCAGAAATATGACCCAGATATTGGAATATTTGGTATGGATGTAAATATTGTTCTCGAGCGCCCAGGCCATCGTGTATCTCGACGTCGTCGAAGAAGCAGAAAGGTTGCTACAAGTCATCGCGTAGTTCGTGATGAATGTAAAGAATGGTTTGTGAAGCAATTCGGTATTGCAATAGTGGAGGAGTGAAGCATGGCAAGAGATCATGGAGAAGAAATCGGTCGTTCAAACGGTTGCAGACGTTGTGGACGTAGCCGAGGAATGGTACGCCGTCATGGACTTAGATTATGTCGTCAGTGTTTCCGCGACGTCGCTCCGAGTATAGGATTCAAAAAATATAGTTGAGGTGAGAAGAGTATGCAATTTGACCCATTAAATGACGCATTTACCCGTATTTTCAATGCGGAGACCGCAGGTCACTACGAAGTGACCGTACGCCCAGCTAGTAAGCTGTTAGGAAGCATGTTATCAATTATGCAGAAATCTGGATATGTTGGTGAATATGAAGCCATTGAAGATGGACGTGGTGGAGGATATAGGATCGAGTTAGTCGGTGCTATAAATCGCTGTGGAATCATCAAACCAAGACATTCTGTACAAAGATTAGAATTTGAGAAGTGGGAATCTAGGTATCTTCCTGCACAAGATTTTGGACTTCTAATCATGTCAACAAATCAAGGTGTAATGAACCATTATGAAGCAAAGAAGGAGAGAATAGGTGGGCGTTTGCTCGCATATATTTTCTGAGGGGGAATAAGTATGGTAAAGTTAGATAAAATAGTACATCATATATCACTACCGGAGGGTGTAAACGCATCTCTCAATGGAAATAGTGTGACAATTTCAAAAGATGGTAATTCAGTATCTAGAGAGTTCCGTCATCCTCGTGTGGATGTCAAAAATATAGATGGAAGCCTGCAAGTATTCTGTGATTTACCTCGCCGCTCTGAGAGAGCACTAGCAGGTACATGGAATGCTCACTTAACCAATATGGTCAAGGGAATCGACACTGGATTTGAATATCGCCTACAAGCGGTATATTCTCACTTTCCTATGACAATTAAGGTACAGGGTAATCAGTTGACTGTAACTAATCTCTTTGGTGAAAAAGTTCCTCGCGTAGCTAAACTACCCTGGTCTCCTTCTGAAGTAGAAGTTAGAGTAGAGAATAAAACTGACGTTATCGTTAAAGGTGCAGACCGTGAGAAAGTAGGTCAGACTGCAGCAAATATTGAGAGATCTTGTGTAATTAAGAAAAGAGATAGGCGTGTGTTCCAAGATGGAATATATCTAGTCTCTAAGGGAGAATAAAGGAGGTAATAGTATGGCATACGAAAACATGACTGTTGCAGAATTAAAAGAATTGCTAAGAGAAGCGGGTTTACCTGTTTCTGGAAAGAAAAGTGCTTTAATTGAAAGACTTAGTGAATCCAATGAAGAATTACAAGAAGAAGTTGTTGAAGAAGCAAATGAATCTCCGACTACCGAAGAAGTAACATCTCCCACAGATTCTACAGAAGAACAAGAAGAAGAAGATTGGGAAGAAGATTGGGAAGAGGTAGTACATACTGCTCGTCAGAAACCGATTTTAGATGATGAAACTAAAGCAAATTTATTAATCCGTGCTGCTGAGATGAAGAAACAACCTAAGTTCCGACGTCAAGAGTGGTACAGATACTATCGTTTGGCTAGAACTGGTTGGAGGAAACCTAAGGGTTATCAGTCCAAACAAAGGCTCAATATGAAGTATCGAACTCCAATGGTACGTGTAGGTTATGGGAAAATTTCAGCAGTCCGTGGGCTTCATCCATCTGGTTTTGAAGATGTGCTTGTTTACCAGCCTAGCGATTTAGATGGTCTTAATCCTGAACTTCAAGCAATCCGTATAGGGGCTGCTGTAGGTAATAGGAAAAGAGCTAATATTCATGATCGTGCTGATGATTTAGGACTACGTGTATTAAATCGTCGTAATGTTGCTAGAAAAGGTGATCTCCAATGATGATATCCAATCAGAAAAGGATGGCCGCACATATTCTTTCTAAGAAAGAGGGACGTATAGTAGGTGTACATAGAGTATGGATTAACCCTGATTATCTCGAAGAAGTTAGTTCTGCTGTACAAAAAGCAGACATTCGTCAACTCATTGAAGATGGCTTAATAAAAGCTAAACCGATTAAAGGAATTAGCAGAGGAAGAGCAAGAAGAGCTGCTGCACAGAAAGCAAAAGGCCGTCGTAAGGGACAAGGTTCAAGAAAAGGTTCAAGAAATTCCAGAGATCCGAAGAAGAATCGATGGATGCGTCTTATCCGTGCTCAACGTAGAGTTCTAAAAGATCTAAGAGGTGATGAAACACTCACTCCTAGTGAATATAGATATTATTATCGAAAAGCAAAGGGCGGTTCTTATCGCTCTATTGCTCATATGCAAACCAACATGGGTTTGGATGGTATTAAGTTTGGAGGCGATGAATAATGGCACATGGTAAGAACCAACGATTAAGATTCAAGCGACGCCGAGAGGGTGAAACTGATTATCGCCGAAGAATGAAACTACTAAGGGGAGATACTCCAAGGGCAGTAGTGCGAATATCAAACACTCAAACAACTTGTCAATTAATTGAATTTAATCCTGAAGGTGACCTTGTTCTTGCATCAGTTAATGGTAAAACATTAGTGGACAAATATTCTTGGCCAGCCGATGTTTCACGGAAATCAGTTCCTGCTAGTTATCTTGTAGGTTATGCAATGGCTAAAAACGCCATATCAGCAGGTTATGAAAATGCAGTTCTTGACATTGGTCTTTCTGCATCATCTACAGGAAGTAGGGTGTTTGCAGCTTTGAAAGGAATGGTTGACGCGGGATTAGAGATTCCTCATGGTGACCAAGTATTACCTGACGAAGATCGAATAAATGGCGCTCACATTGATGATTCTATAGCTGGAAAAGTACAGGAATCATTGAAAGCAATAGGAGAGGCTTGAATATGAGTGATGAAGAAAATAAAGAAGTAGTTCAGTTAGCTCCAGGTCTTGCTGCTGCTCTAGCACCAGTTCAACCAAGTACTGATAGTCGTCCTAGGAGAGGTCCAGACCCATTAGCAGGTCTTCGTTCTTGGGTTCCTCGTACACGTCTTGGCCGTATGGTCATGAGTGGGGAAATATTAACCTATGAGCAAGCTATAGATACAGGTCTTCCTATTAGAGAAGTAGAGATAGTAGATGCTCTATTACCTGACCTTACAGATGACGTTCTTGGTGTCAATATGATTCAAAGAATGACTGATTCTGGACGACGTGTAAGATTCAACGTCCTATGTGTTGTAGGAAATAGTGATGGTTACGTCGGACTTGCAGTGTGTAAAGGGAAAGAAGTTTCAGGAACAATTCGTAAAGCGATTGATAAGGCGAAACTTAACCTAATTCCAGTAATGAGGGGTAATGGTTCATGGGAATCCTCAGAAGGGCCTGGTAATTCAGTACCATTCAAAGTAACAGGACGTTCAGGTTCTACAAGGATTACATTGATGCCGGCTCCTGCAGGTAAAGGATTAGTTATCGGTGATTATGGTCGTCGAGTACTAAATCTTGCAGGCGTCACAGATGTGTGGGCTAGATCAGCAGGACAAACTCGTACTACTATCAATTTCGCACGTGCAACTTTCAATGCTCTTATCGAACTAAATAAAACTAAAATCACTGATGGAGATCGTCAACGATTGAATATCACTAAAGGGAGGAAGCTACAATGACATTTTTGATAATTAGAGCACGAAGTGATCGTGGAGTAACAAAGAAAATCCGAGATACAATGCTTATGCTTAATCTAACACGTGTTAATCATGCAACATTAATCCCTGATACAGTGACATATGCAGGTATGTTACAGAAGTCTAAGGACTACATAACTTGGGGAGAAGTAGATGCAGAAACTATCGAGAATCTTCTAAAGGAAAGAGGACGAATGGTAGGCGACAAACCTGTCGATGATGCTACTATTAAGGCAGCTAGCAATTACAAAACAGTAGCAGCATTTGCCAAAGCAATGGCTGCAGGTAAAGCTACAATGAAAGATGTTGATGGACTAAAACCAATTTTCAGACTACACCCTCCACGCGGAAGTAAAGGCTGGGGTGGAATCAAGAGAGCATTCACAGTAGGTGGTGCTCTAGGATTTAGAGGCGAGGCAATATCTGATCTCGTAGGAAGAATGCTCTGAGGTGAATTAATATGGTATCCCGTACAAATAAATTTCGTGGTCGCTCTCGCTACCATGGTAGAGGAAAGAAAGCAGGTCGTGGCGCAGGTAAGCGTGGTGGCCGTGGTAATGCTGGAATAAACAAACACCGTTTGATGTTCCGAATGAAATATATGCCAGGACACTGGGGTATGCATGGATTCAATCGTGATCCTAGCCTTAGAGTAGTGAATGTATCTGTTAATCTTCAGGAAGTCCAAGAGATGGCTGATGGTGATTCAATTAATTTATCATCCCTTGGTTATGACAAACTTTTGGGTAAAGGGCAAATCAATAAAGCTCTAAATATTACAGTTAAAGAAGCAAGTTCACTTGCTATCAAGAAAGTTGAAGCCGCAGGTGGTTCTGTAATTCTTGGTGATAGCGAAGAAGAATGGGAAGACGAATAATAGCTCAGAGGTGTAACTAATGGTTGACAGAAAGCCGAATGTAATTGGAACAGTGATAATCGCTTCAATTTATTGGGGTATGCTGTATTATTGGTTGCGTGATGAATTCACAGGTTCTGCTGATGAGCAGACACATGCTCTTCGTATGTTCCTAGTATCGATCCCATATGTTGGTTATATCATGTGGTCTGCAATGACCGATTTACCAGAAAATATCAAATCAATTCCTTACATAGGACGTTCTATAAAACCAGGTATTTGGTTAATTTCGGTTATAGCTTTAGCTTATTGGGGCTGGGTAGATACATCTGCAGTTGGCTTCTTATTGGTTGGTGTGGCACTCCTTGGAGTCGCAGTATCAATGGCTTTAGCTTGTTTATTATATTCTGGTACTGCTAGCAGTCGTCTATACGGTCTTAGTCGATTCGTAGATGTCTATCCTAGTATTACTAAGCCTGAAGGGCACGTGCGTTTCAATCAAAAATTGTGGACCACTACTCTTGTATTAATAATTTATTTTATGATGACTAATGTCATGATTTATGGATTATCAGATTCTACATTGGATATATTTTCATCATTCCGTGCAATTATGGCTGGTGCGTCTGGTTCAATTATGCACTTAGGAATCGGCCCTATAGTTACAGGTTCAATTATCATGCAACTTTTCGCAGGTGCTAAAATAATTCAATTGGATTTACAAGATTCTAATGATAAGCAATTATATCAAGGAGTTCAAAAATTATTGGTTTTAATTATGATACCTATTGAATCTATTCCTCAAGTATATGGTTTCTTAGATCCATCTGAAACTCTTATTCTAGATTTTGGTATTGGTTGGGCTAATACGATAATTGTCGCACAGTTATTCATGGGTTCATACCTTGTGTTCTTACTTGACGAACTTGTAAGTAAATGGGGAATAGGTAGCGGTATATCATTATTCATTGCGGCAGGTGTTGCTCAATCTACATTTGTAGGTACCTTGTCACCATTGCCAGTAACTGCTGGTTCTCCACTTTCATTCCAGAACCCTCCTTCGGGGACTTTACCAATGATTTTCTATACCTTGAGAACTGCAACAAATTCTCAATTAGTTTCTGAAAATGGTTTTGAGTTAATCTTGTTAAATCACGCTAACCCGATAGCTGCGCTTGTATCCTCAATTGTTGTATTCTTAATAGTGGCATATGCTGAATCAAGTAAATTGGAATTGCCATTAACTCACGGTAAAGTCCGCGGTCATCGTGGCCAATATCCAATTCGTCTAGTTTATGCTAGTAACATACCTGTGATTCTAATGGCTGCTTTGTTAGCTAACATTAATATGTTCACTCTACTATTCTGGAGTCATCCTGTACTCTCTACGGTACCTATATTAGGACGTAATGGGGCTTTCAGTAGAGCTCATTGGTTTGGTTCCTATGAAGTGGGCGCTACAACCCCTTCCGATGGTTTTGCATGGTATTCGTCAATGGTTAATGGTGTAGGTGATTGGTTTATGCCATTACTTAATCAGACCGGTGACGCTTATGGGCATAGTCTAGGACAACTCATGGTCCACGTTGTAGTGTATGTGTTTGTCATGACTGCCGGTTCTACAGTATTCGCTAAGTTTTGGATTGAAACTACTAACATGGGCGCTAAAGATGTTGCAAAGCAAATTGAGAGAACAGGTATGCAGATTCCTGGCTTTAGAAAGAATCCTGTTGTATTAGAGAGAATACTTGAGAGATACATTCCTCCAGTGACATTATTCTCTGGTGCTTTCGTAGGTCTTCTAGCATCTGGAGCCGATCTTCTTGGTACTGTAGGTAATGCAACCGGTACAGGGCTTTTATTGGCCGTTGGTATCATCTTAAGGACTTATGAACAGATCCAAAAAGAGCAAGCTATGGAGATGCATCCTGTGCTTCGTGAGTTCTTTGGTGCCGATTGATACAATCTTTTGCCACCACTCTTTATTACACCAATTTATTTGCTGTACCTCTAGGTTATTTCATCCTAGCTAATTGATGGCAGGTAGTTCTTAGTGCAGTCTTTTCATTGCTCATAGACGTCGCCTTAAGGCTTCATAATATGGACCTGATAATATGGCTTGGCCATGCAATAGTCATGTACCTTTAGAGGCATTAGATGATGCCAAAAATAATCGATTTTAATCTATCTATTCGCAGAATTTATAATCACAATATCTCTTACTTTTTCATTGCATAATTTACTAATCAGAATATCGTTTTTATAAATTTAATTTAATTTATTATTTTATAATTGTAGTATTTTTTTCATCACATCTAGATCTACATTTACGATTTTTCTTAACAATTCAATCACTCTATTTTTAATTTTTTTTTCCGATAGCTCGCGAACTTTAGTTTCCGCTCAACCTTTTATGCTAATTTAATGCTCTAAATTCTCTTTATCTAATGAAATAATGTTCATTCCACAGAAGTATTTTATTTTTACATAATCGTTGTACTGCGCCCCAGTCGCTCTACTTGTTAGTAGGGCAGATTGAAATACCCCTTGCCGGTCGGCGACTTGCTACGTTTGACTGGCGTTGGAGATTGAGCACCTAGTGCGATGAGGTCTACTATCAGGTCAGGCGTGTGCCGAGGGAGTGCGGCCATGAACCAAGTTCATGGTTATGGAGGTTAACCACAATAACGACTTGACCCCGATAATAGGGGTGCAAGTAAGCAGAAAATATATCACATTCAAATATAAGGAAATGTGTTTCTGCGCCAATTCAATAATTAAAGTGACAGCCATTGTATGACTACAAACTTCGAATGGATGCTGTGATTTCACACGAAATCCGGTTGATCCTGCCGGAGGCTACCGCTATTGGAGTTCGATTAAGCCATGCGAGTCGCGAGAATTAGATTCTCGGCGTACCGCTCAGTAACACGTGGGTAACCTGCCCTATGCTGGATAATAACCTCGGGAAACTGAGAATAATGATCCATAGTTCACTACGCCTGGAACGGTGAGTGGACGAAAGCTCCGGCGGCATAGGATGGGCCTGCGGCGTATCAGGTTGTAGGGGGTGTAATGTACCCTCTAGCCCTCTACGCGTACGGGTGTTGAGAGACATCGCCCGGAGATGGATTCTGAGACACGAATCCAGACCCTACGGGGTGCAGCAGGCGCGAAAACTTGGCAATGCGAGAAATCGTGACCAGGGAACTCCAAGTGCATCGGGTAAGACCGATGCTTTTCTAGACTCTAAAAAGGTCTTGGAATAAGAGGTGGGTAAGGACGGTGCCAGCCGCCGCGGTAATACCGGCGCCTCAAGTGGTAGTCGCTTTTATTGGGCCTAAAACGTCCGTAGCCGGTCTGATACATTCGTGGGTAAATCAACCAGCTTAACTGGTTGAATTCTGCGAGGACGGTCAGACTTGGGACCGGGAGAGGTGTGGGGTACGCTCAGGGTAGGGGTAAAATCCTGTCATCCTGAGCGGACCACCTGTTGCGAAGGCGCCACACTAGAACGGATCCGACGGTCAGGGACGAAGCCTAGGGGCACGAACCGGATTAGATACCCGGGTAGTCCTAGGTGTAAACGCTGTGGACTTGATGTTGGGGGTGCTCCGAGCACTCTCAGTGTCGAAGCGAAGGTGATAAGTCCACTGCCTGGGAAGTACGGTCGCAAGGCTGAAACTTAAAGGAATTGGCGGGGGAGCACCGCAACCTGAGGATTGTGCGGTTTAATTGGATTCAACGCCGGAAAACTCACCATAGCCGACGGACATATGAAGGTCAGTGTAATGAACTTACCCGATTGTTCGAGAGGTAGTGCATGGCCGCCGTCAGTTCGTACCGCAAGGCGTTCTGTTAAGTCAGATAACGAACGAGACCCTCATCTCTATTTGCTAACTAGATCTCCGGATCTAGTGCACTATAGGGAGACCGCTGGCGCTAAGTCAGAGGAAGGGGAGGGCAACGGTAGGTCAGTATGCTCCGAATGCTATGGGCTACACGCGCAATACAAAGGACAGGACAATGGGCTGCTGCTCCGAAAGGAATGATAGCTATCCCGAAACCTGTTCGTAGTTCGGATTGAGGGCTGTAACTCGCCCTCATGAAGCTGGATTAGGTAGTAATCGCGTCTCAAAAAGGCGCGGTGAATATGCCCCTGCTCCTTGCACACACCGCCCGTCAAACCATCTTAGTTGTGGATGGGTGAGGCTACCTCTCAATGGGGTATTCGAGCCTGTCTTCGACGAGGAGGGTTAAGTCGTAACAAGGTATCTGTAGGGGAACCTGCAGATGGATCACCTCCTAAGAAACTCGGAAAACCGGGGGGGGTAGGATGCTTCGGCATCCTGCCTCTTCCAACTTTCTTTCTAATTTTTTTTCAACATTAGCGAGAGCCTTGTCATTTGTTAATTTCCATGTCTAAGCCATTAATTTCCATATTTACATTCCTATTGGTAACATATATCAATCAGTGAGTTTTTTCACATCAGTGCGAAAGTATATATTCGCTATATGCTGTAGGCATGACATGCGAAGTTTACTCGCAACAACTATGATGCTGTTAATGATGACTGCGGCCCTTGCGGGCTGTGCGGGATCCGATGCCCTCACTCAAGAGGACGTCGATGCTGCGAGAGAGGAGGGTAGAGCTGCAGGTATTGCAGAGGCTACTCCCGTGAGCACGCTGGACACGATCATCGATCGTGGTACAATGAAGTGCGGAGTTAAGGAATCCCAATATGGAATGGGATACTTGGATGCTGGAACCGGAGTTCGCTCTGGTTTGGACATCTCTTACTGCCGTGGTGTTGCAGCTGCCCTAGGATTGAACCCTGATACCGATATCGAGTATATCCCGGCTTCTGGTTCAGATCGCTTCGATAAACTGGCTTCTGGAACTATTGACGTTCTAATCCGTACTACTACTTGGACTACAAGTCGTGATGCTGATCTAAACGCTGATTTCGCTGGTATGAACTTCTTCGATGGACAAGGTATTTTGGTTCGTGGAGATGCGTTCGATGCTGAAACATCAGGTAACTCTGCAAGTGCACTTAACGGCGCAATGATCTGTGTCGGAATAGGTACAACGACCGAGGGTAACATGGTAGATTGGTTCGATTCAAGAGGAATTGATTTCACATCTGTCCCTGTAGCTGATGCTGCAGAGGCAACTGCTAAGTTCATCGACGGTTCATGTGATGCTTTTACTGGTGACATGTCCGCAATGGTAGCTAAGAAGTGGCAATTAGATGGTGACGGTTCAATGGACGGAGTGTCCATTTGGATTGCATCTGAGCTAATGTCTAAGGAACCGCTAGGAGCGGCAACTCGTGACATGGACTCTGACTTCAAGGATGTAGTTGCTTGGGTATGGTATGGAATGGTAACCGCTGAAGAGATGGGCGTTACTGCTGCAAACGCAGCTGAAATGGCTACAGCTTCCTGTGATGGTAGCGATCCTGGTATGTGCCGCCTATTGACCGAGAATCTAGGTCTAGGTACCACTGACAACCCGCTTGCGGGTACATGGATGCAAGCTGTATTAGCTGCATCTGGAAACTACGGTGAAGCATATGATGACGCATTCTGCGACGGCACCTATGACGGTGTTAGCGGATCTGCGGCAATGAATGACTGCCTAATTTCACGTGTTGGAACTCTAAATGCTCTCGTTTCTGAGGGTGGAATCCAGTACGCACCAGCAATGCGCTGATTACATTAGTTAGCATAATGGTCTGATTTACGAAAGCCTCTGGAGGGGATTTACTCCTCCAGAGGCCTCATTATCAATATCGCTATTGAGTTTAATATTTCATGTAATATTTTGAAACTATGCGATATTAATTTCTCTAAGTTTTTTTTCAAAAACTCCACTCGAGGGAGATTTTTATTTATTCGTTGTGAATAACCTTTTACGCCTCATGCTCCCCTTTGTTGAGTATGGATATAGGCAAATCACTATCTTCTTTGCCCCGCGTGCATTCTGTACGTGATTTGTGTGGGTCTTACGTCCTTCCTTTGATTTCCATCTACCTGTTCTGGCTATACTGTAACAAGTTCCTTGGAATGTCACTTGATTACCTCTCAACGATGACTCGAGACATCACAATAGCCGGTAATCAGATGAACACCTCGTACTATCCTATGGAGAAATTATCCCTAGCAGTCGGGGGAGTTATCTTAATTTGCTTCTTACTTGTTCAGAACGATGTTCCGACTTTTGTAAGAGAGTTGAGAAGACGAGATATCAACATGATAACTCGAATCAAATCTTCCATCTCCAAGTGCTCAATCTCAACCTTTGCCATCCTTTGTTTTGTTATCTCATACATCCTATTGACCAGTGTCCTTGAACTGAGCCCTAGTAGTCAGACTCCCTTCTTCTTCTTCGGAGGCGCTATAGTTGCTGGAATAATTCTTCTGCAGGATAATTTGAGTAAAATTCTGAGTTGGAATCGGATTCGATCCATTGACTCCACTGATATGATGGAGAATTTGAGCTTAGCAGTCCCAGTCGTCTCAATCACAGTGTTCATCGCTCTAACTCTCAATTTGTCGTTAATTCCTGCAATTTCTCAAGACGTCCCTTTGTTTCTTTCTCTGATTATTCTCATCACTACTCTCTACTGGGGCTGGCGAATTTCTAAGGAGGATATGAAGCCAGTAGTCCAGTCCAAGAGAACTGCTGCTCTGGCATATCTTGCATTCCTACCATTCATCATGTATTTGCTGCTGAGGGTACTCTACCTGCAGCATGACCCCAATCCGGTCATGCAGAATCGTTGGGAAGTCCAGTTCGACTTCATGGACAAGGTGAACACCTTCAAGATAAATCCATGGCCTATCGAGGTATCGGCGAACGCGGACTCCAGATGGCTATTCCTAAAGGCCGCAATCATCAATTCAGTGAGAGTAACTCTACTCAGCATAGTCCTGTGTCTCATACTAGGGACTATTATCGGTGTAACTAGGCTCTCTACTAACAAGCTGGCCTCAACCATGGCAACAGTATACGTCGAGATATTCAGAAACCTCCCTCTTGCCGTTCTTCTGTTCTTGATCTCAACCCAATTTGGTATTCAGGCTCCCCTATTCATCGAAGAGAGATTCCTTTTAGGAGGGGCCGTATTCTACAGCAATCAAGGAATCTGGTTCGTGACCGTGGGATCATACCAAAGATTGGTCATGGGCTTGACAGGTCTTGCTTTACTTAGGGTAGCCCTGCGTTTTATTGACCGGATTGAACCACGAAATACAATATCCCCTAGTACCTTATCAGGACATCTTAGAAGACCCTTTAGTACATTAGGGTGGAGAATTGAGGTACTGGTCGCAGACCTCTTATTGATACTAGCAGCATTGATCTTCATCGATTATCTAGTACCATTCGTTTCAACACATGGAGGTGGTATTGAGGCTTTTATCGCCATGGTCTTACTTGTTTACGCTCTGTCGGTCACAAGTAAGATTGACGACGATGGTATCAACTCATTACAGATTGATGATTCGGAATCTGGACTCAGGAAGAGATTCTCCATTTGGGTTGCCGGTATTTCCATAGCGTTGGGAATCGCTCTATCGAAGGGTCTGTCATGGCCAGAGTTAGTCAAGGATTGGAACGGAGACGGAGTTATTGATTCACCCGGATCTTGGGACATAGCCGCAGGTTCTGGCTTCGAGATTACACCTTTCTTCCTCGCCATGATGCTCGGACTGACACTGTTCACCGCATCAACAGTGGCCGAGATTGTTCGCGGAAGTATTCAGTCACTTCCTAGAGGGCAGGTTGAGGCGGCTATTTCTCTATCTCTGAATCCATACCAGAGACTTAGGCTGGTTATTCTTCCACAGGCTTTGAGGAGTATGGTGCCACTATTAAACAACCAATTCATGAATGTCTGGAAGAACTCCAGTCTAGCCGTCATAGTCGCTTATAGCGATATATTCTATGTAGTACTGGTGATGATGAACAACGTCGGCAAACTGATCCCTCTGTTCCTCCTCCTGCTCTTCACCTATCAGGTAGGAAGTCTCGCAATTTCAGCCGTGATGAATTGGTACAATTCTAGAGTGACGAGGGTGAAAATATGAGTTTGAGAGGCCTTAATATGAATTCGTTCCTTGAATTTGAGGAATCTATCGTAGGCAAAGCTGGAGGCCGTTGGGTCAACTCCGGGAACAATTCTCTACTATCTTGGCTGGCGATTTCTCTAGCACTAGTCTTCGGTATCTGTGGAGGCATGTGGGAAGGTTTCCTACCTAATGGTTTCTTAGAGCAGTTTGCGAAAGGAGAATCAGATGGTGCAAGTTATCTAAATGCCATGATATTTGGCGCGATATCTGCTATAGTCATCACGTTTGCATGGTGGGTAACTTTGACCGCTTTGATTAAGTTGACACCTAAAAAGTCCCTTACTACCGCATTGCTTGGGATCTTTACTGCATGGATGATTGTCATAATGGTGCGTGGCCTTAGCCACTTCGTTCTAGTTGAAGCGGATTGGGATGTTGTTTGGGCCAATAGGGTTTTGCTAATCGTCGGACAACAGATGACTGAACAAATGACACAAGCACCTGGCTCAGAATCCTGCCTCTCAGCATGCTATGGTATCAATCAGAACTGGCGTTTGTGGTGGATACTCTACCCGTCATTCGCCATAATTGCTAGTGCCTATGGAACCACAAGTGAAAAACCAGTAAAATTCCTAATCCCATTTACTGTATTATGTGGTTTACTAATGCTTGTAGCGTGGACTCCTAGTGAAATAAACTACCACAGAGTAGTTCCGCTGACAAATCTAGTGAAGGCTATGTTAGTGGGTTATCTTGCATACGGATCTTCCTACTACTATTGCTCGATTTCAGAGGAGTACAAGGCAGTTCGATTGAGGATGTATATCACAATCGGGGCTGTAGCAACCTTCTTCTTCGCGATTGTAATTATGAATCCGCCAGAATTATTGAAAGATCTAGCAGTACTATTGGGCGGAGAAGCTCCACAAGATATGCGAGATGCAGTAATTGCTGGAGAATTTGTCCCTAGTACTCTCGATAAATTGGCTGGAGATGGTATCGAGGCATCCCAATGGGGTGGCCTCTTCGTCAACCTCCTCGTAGCAACTGCTGGATGTGTTCTCGGCTTCGGAATAGGTGTGGTTCTAGCATTCGGCAGACAGAGTGAGCAGCCATTCTTTAGTATCCCCTCAGTCGCACTAATCGAATTAGTCAGGTCAGGCCCTCTAATCTGCTGGCTATGGTTTGCAGTCTTCCTGATGCCTGATTTGATGGATCCATTCTATGATGCGGAGGATATCATCAGGATGCTACTGATGTTCGGGGTGTTCGGCGGTTGCTACATCGCAGAGGTCCTTAGAGGTGGTCTTCAGGCTGTTGACTCTGGGCAGAAAGAGGCGGCCCTCGCCCTCGGATTATCTCCCTTCCAGACCAAGTTACAAGTCGAGCTGCCTAATGCAGTAAGAACCACACTGCCTTCAATCGTCAGCGTGTTCATTGGTCTATGGAAGGATACCACGCTACTATTCATCATCAACATACTCGACTTCTTTAAGCTGGCTAAAGACTTACCAGCTACTGACTTGCGTTTCTTAGGTAATTTCCTAGAACCGCTATACGTCACTGCCCTTGTATTCTGGGTATTCGCATTCTACCTTTCCAGGGTCTCGATGAAAATTGAGAAGGGCCTTGGTCTGGTCAGAGAAGGCGGAGGTGAAGCAACATGAGTGAACACGACATGGATGATAAACTAGGAACTAAGTACGGACAGACGATTATTGATACAAAGGGAGTAAAGGTTAATTTTGGTGATTTTTGGGCACTAAAAGGAATCGATATTAAAGTAAAAAGAGGTGAAATTATCGTTATTTTGGGTCCATCGGGTTCGGGTAAATCGACATTCATTAGGACACTCAATCGCCTGCAACCACACAGTGGAGGTACAATTGTTATCGATGGCATCACTGTTGATGATGATACGACCGTGTCAGATCTGAAGTACGTTCGTTCTGAGATTGGATTCGTGTTTCAACAGTTCAATCTTTTCCCACACCTCACTATCATGGAGAACATCACATTAGCCCCGATGAAGGTCAAGGGAGAATCCAAGAGGGAAGCTGAGGCCAAGGCACTGAAACTACTAGAGAGAGTCGGGATTCCCGAGCAGGCTTACAAATATCCAAGCGGCCTATCAGGGGGACAACAACAACGTGTAGCTATCGCTCGTGCCTTAGCAATGGACCCGAAAATCATGCTCTTCGATGAGCCGACTTCGGCTCTCGATCCTGAAATGATTAAGGAAGTTCTTGATGTTATGATCGATCTTGCGAAGCGAGATATTACAATGATTGTCGTTACTCACGAAATGGGATTCGCCAAGGAAGTTGCCGACCGATGTATCCTATTTGATGAAGGCCACCTCATCGAGGAAAAAAGTCCAGACGAGTTCTTCTCCAACCCGGAGCATGAAAGAACTAAGTTATTCTTAGAGCAGATTCTTTGATTATGCATTTATCCAATATGCAACTCGGTCATAGATTGTACTTCTGAAAGTTAGTAATTTCAAAGTAGGTCCATTTAGACTAACTGAGATAGTGGCACCTCTAGTGAAATGAGTTTCATCCCACCCATCAGCAACTACATATCCTCTATGCATGTCACTAGTGAAAGTAGTAGGTTGATCAGTCCAAGCCCAATATGTCCCGTCATCTCTCCTATTATTACGTGGTAAATCTCTTGATACAAACAAATAGTGGTCATCAATTTCTCCTTCTGGGAAAGTAGTTCCTTCTATGTTATTGATATGCCTATACCAAGCACCTTGACCGAGAAATGTAGAGAATAAACACCCTGATGAATATTGTACACAATTAATTTCTGAATTAGTGCCATCTTCATTTCTCTGAAGCCTATACTTCGATGGCTGATACTGATGTGTATTAGCTAATAATAAATCATTTAATGCTGGGTCTGAGCGAATTATATTACCACTTGTTGTAAAAATTTCTGCTTGTAATCGTGGTAGAATATTGATAATTGCCTTACCCAATAGAGCTCTTTTAATGTCTTCATTAAAATTCTTAGGATCACTTCCCATATAGAATCCATATGATCCATCATTGTCTAGTTCTCTTGGGTGACTGTTAACTCCCATTACCGGAGTATTCTCGTCAACTGAATGGGCAATCGATGTCAGAGTTCCATCTCCTCCCAATACTATTACCAAGTCTCTTCCTATGAAATCCTCCCGGCTAACCTTCTCTCTTGCAGAATAATCTACGTTGATGGACTGATCATGGCTTAATGATTCCAGAGTATTCTTTACTTCATCTAATGCCTTATCATGGACATCTTCGAAGTTTTTCTTATACACTACTAGGATATTGCTTGACACAGTAAGCCCCTCTTCTTGTATTACTCGTCATTGGGCATCGCATATAGGGACAACGCTCTAGTAATCGAGAAAATTTGTATCAGATGTTCCATAATCTCTTGACTGATTAACTCTCGGCATTAGTTATGAGAGTATTGTTGATAGGCCTTATTTTGTTATCATCTAGTGTTTCAGGTTGCCTTGAAATACCATTAAATCCATGTGATGAAGATGAATGTTTTCCTCTTTCTTCCGATGCACTTAATTCTATGTTAGCATTTTCAGATTCCTTCAATGTCCTTAAATTATCAGATGATTATCAGATGCTCCGAATTGAAACATCCTCTGTCATTGAAATCCAGAATCAGCGGGTATCAGTTGACTGGAGTGTGGGTAAAGATGAGATTCGAAATCTTAGTTCTATAGCTTTAAGGTATAATATTGCTAATGCAGCTGTAGATACAGAAGTAATCGAAGGCACAGATATTACAAATGTAAGGATGGGGAATGTATGGTATGAAGGAAGAGATGCTCTTCCTGAATATACGGACCCTTTCTATGAAATAGCTAGACTTGCAAGTGAAAATCCTGAGGGTTTATGGCCACCTTTTACTTTTGATACTACTGCGTTCGATGATCTTGATTGGCAAATTACAGGAGACTTAATCTCACTTCAACAAGTAGCAACGGGGACTAATGGAACTCATACCATTATTCTTGAATTAGGTGGAGCCCCTCCTATGATATTAGGTATAGAAATTTATGATGGAGAAGGGACTGATTTTTCATTATCAGTAGATGTTGGTGATTCAGCATCCATTTATCTCAAGGAAAACCTTCCAAGAACTCCATTTCAATTTATTCCTGATAATAATTTCATAATTAGTGATGATATCAAAACATGGTCTGGAGTGATCCCAATTGAGGCTTCAGAAGTTAATCCCTCTGAACTTGAATTTCATGTGAGATCTGATAGTTTAAATGACAATGAATCGTTAGTATTTATGGGTTTTAATGACGTTATTATGAATGTAACTCTAGATGATGGATCATGGTGGGAATTTTATTGGATGGATTTAGGGCTCGATGAATTAGTTTCGAGTGGTGATTTCTATAGTATTCGGACCAATTCCACTTTAGAGATGAATATTTTCATATTCGATATATGGGCTAATAAATGGACTAATGATATTTTGTAATTCACATATCCTACAGGGGCACATTCAAACACCTCCAATTTAACGATTAGTTATGGAGAAGGGTCGTCATCCTCTAAGACGTCTTTTATCACATCTAAAACATCATCAATTAACTGTCATTTTAGCCTCTCTCTGTTCGATTCTAAATAAATTCTGGGATTTAGCACCTCCGATACTTATCGGTATGGCAATCGACGTAGTTGTCCAACGTGAAGAGTCATTCTTATCGAATTACGGTTATTCTGACCCTTATGATCAATTCTTAATTTTAGTAGGGATAACTGTGATTATTTGGGTTCTTGAATCATTGTTTGAATATTGGTGGGGGATATTATGGCGAAATCTTGCTCAAACAGCACAACATGAATTGAGAATGGATGCATATAATCATATTCAAAATCTAGAAATGCAGTGGTTTTCAGGCCAGTCGACAGGTGGATTAATGTCAATATTAAATGATGATGTGAACCAACTTGAAAGGTTTTTAGATCAGGGTGCTAATGATCTTTTACAACTTGCAACTACAATCACGGTTGTAGGTTCAATAATGTTCATTTTAGCGCCAGAAGTTGCATTATTAGCAGTAATTCCAGTTCCTATCATAGTAATTGGTTCATTTGTTTTCCAGAGAAGAATCGGTGTAAGATACAAAAAAGTTAGGGAAGAAGTAGGAGAATTAAATTCGTTATTAAATAATAACCTTCATGGAATAACTACAATCAAGTCATTTACAGCTGAAAGTAGGGAGTCAGAAAGAGTCAACTTGGCATCTGGATCTTATAGAGATGCGAATAGAGATGCTATTCGGCTATCTGCATCATTCGTTCCTTTAATTCGCATGGCGATATTATTTGCTTTTACTGCGAATATGCTCGTAGGTGGTTGGATGGCATTAGATGGTGAATTAGAAGTCGGTGCTTACGCAATAATAGTATTCATTACCCAGAGATTACTTTGGCCATTAACTAGGCTAGGACAGACTTTTGATTTGTACCAAAGAGCTATGGCATCAACCACTCGAGTATTAGATCTAGTGGATACTGAAATTGGTATAGTTGAGGGGGAGGAAGAATTAAAAAATGTCCAAGGGAAAATCACCTTTAACAACGTCATATTCACTTATCCAGGCCGTGAATCCGTTCTTAATGGGATAAATTTTGAAATCCCAGCAGGCTCTACTGTGGGGTTAGTCGGCTCTACAGGTTCTGGCAAGACAACTCTCACACGTCTTTTAATGAGATTCCACGACCCTTTATCTGGAACTGTGACAATTGATGGAAGTAATATTCGAGACTTGAAACTTGAATCACTTAGGAGTTCAATTGCCCTTGTTTCACAGAACACCACTCTTTTCCCAGGTTCAGTTAAAGAGAATATCTCTTATGGGAATCCCGATGCAAATTTAGAACAGATAGAATATGCAGCAGGAATTGCTGAAGCTACTAGTTTTATATCGGAATTACCTAAAGGAATGGGAACTAATATTGGAGAAGACGGGCATAAGTTATCAGGTGGTCAAAGGCAAAGGCTAGCAATTGCCAGAGCAGTCCTCAAAGATGCTCCAATCCTTGTTCTTGATGAGGCTACCAGCAATGTAGATAATGAAACAGAAGCTGCTTTACAGCGTTCGATAGAAAAAATTTCGGTAGATCGTACTACTTTGATTATCGCTCATCGTTTGTCTACAGTAAGGCACGCTGATCGAATAATTGTATTAGATTCAGGAGATATCTCAGAAGTAGGTACTCACGATGAATTAATTAAGAATAATGGGATTTATTCTAGATTATGGGCAGTTCAAACAGGAGAGATAGATAAATGAAAGAAAAAAATTATGGTTCAGAGGGATATGTTCCTTCAATGAAATTATCAGGAGTTTGTGAGTCATTAGGGGTGACAGGTACAAAATTTGGTAATGGTACTTGTTCGGTAACCTGTACTGTATCAGTCGATCATCTCAACGCAGGAGGAGTCGCACATGGGGGCCTGCATTCAACTATGCTTGACAGTGCTTTAGGGGGTGCTCTTGTATCTTTAATCAAAAAAGAAGAGTGGTGTGCTACTGCACAGTTGGATATTTCATTTCTTAATGCTGCAAATGTTGGTGATGTTTTAGTTGCCGAAGGAAAAGTTCTCCGTAGAGGTAAAAATTTAGCTCATTGTGATGGTATTTTGTCTAATCAAGACGGTAAACTTATTGCTACTGCAAAGGGTACTTGGGCGATTTGGGAATCTAAACCTAGTAGTATGTCGTGATATTTTTGTAAGATGTGCAGGCAAAGGCTTGATTTCATATCACTTGCTCGGTATGTATAATATGGCGCGTGTAGATTCGTTAATCATGATAATGCTAGGACTTGCTCAACTTCTAATTGGGGATGCTCTTGGTCTCGAAATCTTAGGTATTTTATTGCAGGGAACTGGTGGCGGGACTATAGCAATGGGGATTTATTTCCTAATCTTTTTATCGAGGCACCAAAAAGAGTTCACAGAATCTTATTCTAAGGCAGAAAAAACTCGTCTTGATCGTGATGGGGATGGTAACCTCCATTTTGTAGATTCTAATACTGCTGTTACAAAGGTGATATGGTACATTATACCTGTTGTTCTTACTATTACCGGGGCAATTGCTTGGTTAATGCCCTGAGATCTGATTCGGTGTCAAAAATGTCGCGTCAGAGAAAAGGATTTCCTGACTTAGTTGACAATGCAATTGATAATCCCGCATATGAGTTATTCGGTGGTTATGGAATATTTTTAAGACGTTTATTCATACCTGGACTTGTATTACTGGTTGGTTTTTTAGCATATGATCTCACTGATCATAAGATTGTTTCAGCAATTATTGCGGGTATTTCAGTAGGTCCTATATTTAATCTAGAGAGATATATGGCTGAAAGAAAACAACGTGAATAATGAGAAATAACTCCTGATGCCGCCGAAGAGGTGAAATGTACTACTCCTTGTAGGGTTAACCATGGCATCACTCGCAGACTTTGATTTACTTTCTTTCGTTGGTTATGATGGAGGCGGAGGATTAGAGTTAATTTTTGCATCTTCAGCAGTATTAGGTGGAATCCTTTTCCTTCTTTGGTTTGCTTTAATGATGATTGGTGGAATAGCAGCTGATATATTTGATGGAATATTTGGTACTGATTTCGATGCAATGGGTGCCGATGCATCGTTTAAGGCCCTAACATTTCAAGGAATAATGGCATTTATGATGTTTTTCGGCCTAGGTGGGTTGTATGTATTAGAAGGTGATTCGGACGACACTTCACTAGCAATTTTGGTAGGTTCCTTCTTTGGCTTTGGGTCGATGTATGGTACTGGTAAATTATTTCAATTATTCGTATCACTTCAATCAGATGGGACTGTAGATATGGATGATTCGATTGGTGCAACTGGAACTATTTATCTCAGAATACCTGAGAATGGAACTGGGCAAATCCAGGTTGAAGCAGATGGGTCTCTTAGGACATATAATGCAAAGTCAGAAGATGGACAACCAATAGCTACAGGTGATTTTGCAGAAGTTCTAGATGTTATATCTTCAACACTTATAGTAAAAAGAAAATAATATTTCTATCCTCTTTTCTGATTATGTCGGGAAAGACTTCATGACCTAGTTCTGTTTCAAACGATATGAGTTGAAACAATGGCAGAGGGTTCCGGAATAGCAACAATAATGATATTTGCAATAGTTTTAGTCCTAGTGGCTACCACAATATTTTTCGCACAGCGATATAAAAGATGTCCACCGGATAAGATTATGGTGGTTTATGGACGTACATCTGGAGGTCGAGCATCCAGGTCAATACATGGTGGTGCTACACTAGTATGGCCATTAATTCAGGACTATGCATTCCTGTCTTTAACCCCTATTACAATTAATATCGATTTAAGAAATGCATTATCAATGCAGAATATTCGAATCAATGTTCCAAGTACATTTACTGTAGGTATTAGTACTGAACCAGCAGTCATGACTAATGCTGCAGAGCGTTTGTTACAACTTGATCCTCAACAGATTGAAGAAATGGCTAAAGAGATTATTTTTGGGCAACTTCGTTTGACAGTTGCCTCACTAACAATTGAGCAAATTAATCAGGATAGAGATACCTTCCTTGAGATGACTAGGACAAATGTAGATACTGAATTACAAAAGATTGGAATTCATTTGATTAACGTTAACTTAGTTGATATTACTGATGAATCCGATTATATCGAGAGCATTGGTAAGAAAGCAGCTTCAACTGCTGTTGAAAATGCACGTATTGACGTTGCAAACGCTGAGAGAGACGGTGCTGTAGGTGCAGCAAAAGCTAACCGAGTACGTGAAATTGAAGTTGCTGAAAACTTAGCTGCAGCTGAGAAAGGTCGTAAAACCGCAGAATCTGATCAGCGTGTATATGTTGGTAACCAAGAGGCTTTAGCTGTATCCGGTGAGAACGATGCAACGGCAATAGTCAAGAATTCAGATGCGGATCTTGCTGAAATTGAAGCTGCTGCTAAACAGCGTGCAGCTGTTGCTGCCGCTCAGGCGGAAGCAAATATTCAGCGTGCATTCTTCAAAGAAGAAGAGGCAAGATTACAGGCTAGCGAGATTGTTCGTGAGCAAATTCAGAAGCAACAAATCGAAATTTCTGCTGAGGCGGAAGCAGAACGTCTACGACGTATTGCTCGTGGAGATGCAGATGCAATTCTTGCTAGATATGAAGCAGAAGCAGCTGGTATCCAGAAGGTATTGGATGCAAAGGCTAGCGGATATGCTGGTTTAGTTAAGAGCGCAGGTGGAGATGTGAAAGCAGCAGCTACTCTTCTTATGGTTGAGAAAGTTGAGAGCATGGTCGCAGCACAAGTTGAAGCTATACGCAACATGAAGATCGATAAGGTAACTGTATGGGATGGTGGAAATAATGCTGATGGTACATCTGCAACAAGTAATTTTGTAAGTAGTTTAGTACAAAGTCTGCCACCTATTCATGATGTTGCAAAAATGGCGGGCATAGACCTACCAGAATATCTCGGATCATTATCTGATAGTACAACTGACGAATGAGGCATTGTCCTAACTAGACAGTCATCCTCATGAATGACTTACATCTCGGGCTATCATGGTCATTGAAGATGTAGTAATTGTTGGCGGAGCTCGCACACCCTTTTGTGAATGGCATGGTGGTAAGCGAGGTGATGGTTTACCTGGTGGATTATTGAAGGATACAAGCGCCTTAAAATTAGGCGAGATTGCAATTAAAGGTGCTTTAGAGAAAACAGGTACATCTCCTGAAAGTGTAGACCATGTTGTAATGGGATACGCCTTACAGACGTGCGATCAGGCAATATTTGGTGCTAGGCACGCAGGATTAGGTGCAGGTATTCCTCAAGAGGTTCCAATGCTTACACTTTCTCGAATTTGCGGTTCTGGAGTCCAGTCAATTGTAACAGGTGCACAAATGATTATGCTTGGTGAGGCATCAACTGTAGTTTCAGGTGGTATGGAAAACCTATCTCAAGCTCCTCATGTTTTACGTGGAATGAGAGATGTCTACAGGTTAGCAAGACCTCCTAAAGAAGGAGTGACTTTAGAAAAAGATATGGAAGATTATCTTTTTACAAATCTACTAGATGGAATGTGCGGATCTTTCATGGCCCAAACTTCCGATGAAATATGTAGAAGGAAAGGTGTGACTCGTGAAGAGACTGATGAGTTTGCAGCACTTTCTCATTCACGAACAGCATTTTCAATCGCCAATAACATCTGGGAAAAAGAAATAGTTACTGTTGGTGATGTAGGACACAAAGATGAAGATCATGTAGTATTAGATTCCACTCCTGAATCCTTAGCACAACTAAGGACTGCTTTTGGACCAGATAGCCTAGTTACAGCTGGTAATGCTAGTGGGGTAGTAGATGGTGCTGCTGCTGTTGTAATCAAGTCAGCTTCTCAAGCAGCATCAGATGGTGATTCACCATTAGCAAGAATTGTTTCTTGGGGAATTGTAGGCCTTGACCCTGCAATTATGGCATATGGCCCAGTTCCTAGTAGTCGTCTTGCTTTAGAAAAAGCCGGACTTTCAATTAATGATATAGATAGGTGGGAAATTAATGAGGCCTTTGCTGGTCAAGCAGTTGCCTGTATCAAGGACTTAGGTTTAGATGTAGAAAAAGTAAATGTCAACGGAGGAGCAGTGGGATTAGGCCATCCTCTAGCAGCTACTGGAACACGACTTGTTCTTACACTTGCTCATGAATTAAATAGATGTGGTGGGAAATATGGTGTTGCAACTGCATGTATCGGTGGCGGTCAAGGAATCGCTATGGTAATCGAGTCAATTTAAGATAAGATTGATATTATCTCTTGAGTATATTTTATCATAGTGAGTGATATTATAATTATAAATAGGCTAGTGATGAATTTTGCTGGAAGATAATTTATAGCATATTTCGCACCACTAAATGATAATGCTGCGACTAAAAAAGGTATGACAATAGCATATATGGTAGCCTGTTCATATAATTGAAATGCTGAACCATCAATGATAATATGTGAAATAATAGCAGTTGGTACAACCATTGCTGCTAACATAAAAGCAGTCCCTGCCGATGATTTACTATCAAACCCTCCATATTTTCGATTCATTGTGACAAAAATCCCTCCTCCCCCAATTCCAAGTAGTCCTGATGACATTCCTCCTAAGAATACACCTGGTAACCAGTATTTCTCATTCATATCTCCTATAGATTCTCCCGTAATATCATCTTTATTTGACATCCTTACTATTGCATTGTATAATATCCAAGAGACGATTGTTAATGCCATTATTTTAATAGTAATATCGCTAATTATTTCGATTAATAAATATGCGATTATAGTTCCAAAAATTGCGCCAGGTATCCCATAAAAGCTACCTTTCTTTGCCATCCCTATATCTCCCAACCCCTTCCTATTATGTGCGATTTGACTCCCCATTGCTACAGACCAAACTAGTATTAATGACCCAAGTATTGCTACTTTTATTTCCCAACCTAGTAAATAATGGAGAATCGGCATAAATATTACCCCTCCACCTAAACCTAATGGTGAAAAAACAAGCCCCGTCATAAGAATTAGGACAATTGCTAATATCAGGTCAGGGTCCATATTTTCTCCTTTGAATTCTTTATGATAATATGATTATTGTCATATAACTACTAATTAACATTGAGATGGTTGCTATCATTCCTACCACAAGAATAGTGCCACCTGCATCTTTCATACTTTTTCTTGTAATGAAAAATCCAACTGAAGCAAGTAATGGTAACAACAAATATTTACCCACGGTTGCTAAGAACTCTGCTAAATTAGTTGGCATAATCCAAGTAGATAATATTGCAGCTATAACGAATCCTGGGACAAAGTAGGGGATAGATCCAATTTTTGTATCTTCTTCATTTCCATTGTTAATTTTATTCCCAAGTAAAGCGCATAATGGTACAATAATAACTAGAAGAGATACTCGAGATAATTTCACCGCTGTTGCAATTTCCATAGCCTCAGGTCCAATTGTTTCTCCTGCTGCAATCGCTTGAGGTACTGCATGAATCACCGAACCTGCCCAAATACCACCTTGCTCTTCAGACATGCCAAGAATATTCGATAGTAATGGTAGTAGCAAGAAAGTAATTAATCCTAACAAATTAATTATAGCTAATATTACTGCAACTCTTTCTTCTTTTAGTTTCAAACCGGGTGAAACTGCTACAACAGCACTATTACCACATACTGCTCCTCCTGTACCAAGTGCTACACATGTTTCTAAATCCAATTTTGCATATCTTCCTACAAGGTAACATATCCCAAAACTAGTTGCTGCTGTGACAAATGCTGTAGCAAAACCAACTAATCCTACTTCAGGTTCAAAAAAAGTCGATAAGTTAAGGCCAAATCCTAGTAGTATTATAGCGATAGGCAAGATCATACTAATCATCCATTTACCACCATTATCTGTATTAGGGATATAATATGCAATAATTGATCCTAAAATAAGTGCTAATGTGCTAGGTCCAATATTTATCTCTAGGCTTGACAAGAATATATTCATCAAGTATGCAATTATGCTAATTATAACTGCGATAATTATCCCTATATTCTTACTCATGAAATATTCACCTTTTTTTTTAAAATTTAAAAGAATATGTTGAAAATTGCACCACCTGCTAATATTGAACCGAGTGATGATCCAATATTCCCTCCGACTACAACCAACATCACTCTACCTACCTTATTTTTCCAAAATATCGAGTAATCAGGGAGTGTTATGAATTCTTGAGCATCTTTACCTGTTGGTGGTGCCATTTTGATTTGAGTGTAACCTGCAAACCAACCTGCAGCTAGGCTTGGATTGAGAGAAGTAAATGGGGAAGCCAAAGCCCCCACGATTACCGAAAGTGGATGTCCACCAGCAATTAGCACACCTATTCCTGCAAGTGCTGCATTCAATAATAGCCAAACTGATACTGAATCCCAGACTTTAGTGAAATCACCATCATAGGCCATTTTACCGACTAATGTGGCGAGAATAATTGGTATTAATAACATCAAATACTTTGGCCAGTTAGATTTTTTAGGTTGCTCTCTCAATTCAGATAACCTTGAAGTAGTTTCCATAGAGGGTTTCTTAAGATTATTTTGTATTCCAGATAGATGACCTGCACCCACTACAACTAAAATTTTTCCTTTACCACGTATTTGTTGTATTCTTCCACTCAGGTATTCGTCTCTTTCGTCTATGAGTACACGTCCAGCATTAGGTGCAACTTTGTAGACATCTTCCATCATATTACTTAGTAAATCACTATCTTCAAGTAACTCTTCTAAATCAAATTTTTCATCATCATCATCTTCCCATAATAATGCATTAAGTACACGCCATTTCTCTCTTAATCCCATTTTATGCCACGCTCTTCTTAGAGTAATAATTACGTCTCTATCTATTAATTCAACCGAAATATCTTCTTTTTCTGCAATATCAATTGCTGTTAATAACTCTGCACCAGGTTTCTCTCCCGAATTTATTCCCATTTTTCTTTGTTGAACAGATAGGGCAGATTGAAGTATAATCATGGCTGACCTTCCATCACTAATTATTTTTAATAAATCTTCATTATCAATTCCTTCAGGTCTTTTTAAAGATGCTAATCGAGATTCACAAAGTTCAACTGCAACAATATCGGGATTATATTCTGCAATCTGTGTTTTAACTAGATCAACTGATGTGCTACTTACATGAGCGGTTCCAAGTAAACGAAGATTTTCATCAATATCTACTATGTTTTTGGTATCCTCAGACATTACTAATCCTCCAAAGTAGACATTGCTCGAAACAAGTCTCTATGTTCTGCGACATCATGCACTCTGATGATATCTACGGTTCTTGATTTTGCCATAGCTGCTATTCCAAGGGTTCCGGCAAGTCTCTCCTCAGGTTTTTTTCTCCCTAATAACTCTGAAAACATACTTTTCCTACTGACTCCCCACATTAATCCCATTTTTTCCAGTGGGATGATTTTTCTTCCTGCCGATAAAAGTGCAATATTGTGTTCTAGTAATTTACCAAATCCAATTCCAGGGTCACCAATTATTTGCTCAGATTTTACTCCAGCATCAATTAAAATTTTCACTTTCTCTGTAAGTACCTTTTTAACTTCTGAAACCACGTCTCCATATTCTGGATTTCGTTGCATATTTTCAGGTAAACCTTTCATGTGCATTATACAAATTGGACAATTTCTTGTTTTTATTAGTTCTACCATTTTTGGATCACTAAGTGCTGAAACATCGTTGACCATATCTGCTCCTTCATCTAATGCTGCTTCAGCTACAATTGCTCTTCTAGTATCTATTGAAATTCCTATGTGAGGGTATTTTTTCCTGACGGCACGTATGATGGGTAAAATACGCTTCATTTCCTCATCGGAGTTGATGGCTTTAGCACCAGGTCTTGTTGATTCTCCACCTATATCTAACCAATCTGCTCCATTTTCTACCATAATGGTTGCAATGCCTAAGGTTTCTTCGACACTAGATAGTCTTGAATCTGCATAGAATGAGTCAGGAGTGATGTTTAATACCCCCATTATTCGTGGAAAACCATCTTCACGGCGAACCATCAAGGGTCTCCAGTCAGCCATATTGTTACCTCGATTCTACCAATCCTTTATGATGTGATGTAGTGGCAATCCAACGATGATTATTGGAGACGATACGCTTGATGATGGTCAGATGACCGTATCTACTCCTGTTTCTTCTACCCTTGAAGGTGATTCAATGAATCAATCCTCATTAGAAATGATGGAGTCAATTATTCAAAGATTGCAGCCTCAAAATAGGCATGATATTAGAGACATGATATTCCAAAGAGGTAGAATCTCAGGTGCTATGCTTATCATGGCAATTTTACTCTGGTGGATATCTGTAGAGAAGGGTTCAGAGAGGCTTGGTGATTCTTTAATTCCTATTTCGCAGATGGGAGGATTTGAATTTTCAGAATTAAGTATCATTGTACCAGGGATTGCATTATTAGCAACCTTAGTTATGTCAATTGGCAGAGAACAGGGGAATGCTATTTTATCTAACCTCGCTGGTATTCTAGTTATTCTTGGAGCTTTCTATATCCTAGAACCATTTGGTAATCTTGCATTAAACATAGGTGATATGAAGTTTCAAAATGCAATTTCCGCAAGCGGCAGGCTATCTATGCTTGCTATATTACTTCATTTCTCGACAAAATTCTTTTTTGATGCATTACTTCTTCAGTGGGTAAGAACTTGGTTACTTTCTAATGACGTAGATATTTTTCCCCCTCAGAACACAACTCTTTACGAGGGTCATGCTGATGAAGAGTCACCCCTCGCGTAGAAACATGAGCGATACTAGAATGCCACATCTAGGTGTGCTTCGCCTTGGTCATAGGAGAGATAGGGACAAAAGAATCACCTCTCATTTAGGTTTGACTGCTAGAGCCTTCGGTGCTGATGAGATATATCTAGCAGGTGATAAAGATCCTTCAGCATTAGATACATGGAATTCTGTATCTAAAAGATTCGGAGGTAATTTCAAATCTAGATATGAAGAAAAACCTCTTAGTTTACTTCGTCGATTTTCAAAAGATTCCGGTGATGGCAAACCAGGTACTATCATTCATCTTACAATGTATGGTGAACCCTGGAAAGAAGTGTTGCCTAAAATTAGTTTAGAAAGACCAGTTATTATTGTAGTAGGTGGTACTAAAGTGCCCGGCGAAGTCTATCGATTAGCAGATTATAATATCTCCATTGGTAATCAACCACATTCTGAGGTGGCGGCTTTAGCAATTTTCCTTGATTCTTTTGTTGGTCCAATTGATAATGAAAGTCACTTTTTTGGCGGCGAATTGCGTGTTATTCCAAATGCTCAAAGAAAGCAGATTGTAAATTTTGAAGAGGAATGAAATATAGAGTAGAAACTCTCGAACTGATTACTTGACGTCAATGATTAATAGTCGTGTTCTGACAGTATCGTTGATGTCGAAGTCGACACCGGGTAAAGGATTCTCACCCGGTACTGGCGTTTTGGGTGTTAATTCACCTCCTGAATTCTATGACGCTGCGGATATTTTGATAGATTCCGAAGATATACAACCTGCTAGTTTAGCGCCAGGATTGCTTTTATTGGCAGATGGGACTAAATTTAGAGGGAATCTTTTCGGAGCAGAAACTATTGCTCAAGGAGAGCTTGTTTTCACCACTGGTATGTGCGGATATCAGGAAAGTCTCACTGATCCTTCATTTGCTGGTCAAGTACTAACATTTACATGGCCACTTCTTGGGAATTACGGGATTCATGCTAATAGTTCTGAGTCATCTGGTGTTTGGCCTCGTGGAGTAGTATGCCACCAAATTATGGAGGTTCCTGATCATCGAGATTCTATAGGGAGTGTACATGAATTTTTATCTGCTCATGGTGTACCAGGTATCGAAGGAATAGATACAAGGGCATTGACAAAAAGAGTTCGAGAACATGGTACCGTTCTTTGCGTATTCGGCCCTAATGATAAAGAACAAGAAATGCGATTAATTCTTGAAAATCTTACGCCACCTGATTCTCAAGATTTAGTTGCAGAAGTCACATGTTCTGAATCTATTCTTTTGAATGAAGGAGCAACTAATGAGGATGGAGAGTCATTACCCCGTCTTGCAGCAATTGATTGTGGGATTAAATACAATATTCTGCGTGAACTATGTCGTCGATTTGAAGTGGTTTGGTGTCCTGCAAATATGCCATTCGATAATATCATTGAACAATGGTCTCCTGATGCTTTCTTTTCTTCGAATGGCCCCGGTGACCCTGCACACCCTGGTGCTGCAACTATTGCCAGAAATACACTTTCTTCCGCAGTAAGAGCTAATTTACCAGTCATGGGGATATGTCTTGGTCACCAATTAATGGGTTTAGCAGCAGGTCTTAGGACTTACAAACTAAGATATGGGCACAGAGGTGCGAATCAACCAGTAATAGATTTACAGAGCGGAAGAGTCCACATAACTAGTCAAAATCATGGTTTTGCGGTTGAAGATCCAAATCAAGGAATGCTCGCTCCGCATCCAAGCGGTGCTTGTTCTGAGAAAGGAAATAATGTTCTTGGAGCGGATTTCAAAGTTAGGTACGTCAATGCAAATGATAGAACTGTCGAGGGGCTTGATTTAGTAGGTAAATCCTCATTTACTGTGCAATTTCATCCTGAAGCCTGCCCCGGACCTCATGATGCAGCCCCTCTATTTGATAGATTTTCTGAACTTGTAAAACAAGATTTACACTCTAATACTATGGTACAAACTTTGAGAGGTGAAAATTAATGCCTAGGCGAGATGATTTAAAAAGAATTGTCATACTTGGAAGTGGCCCAATAAGGATAGGTCAAGCTGCTGAGTTTGATTTTTCAGGTTCACAAGCATGCCGCGCATTGAGAGCAGATGGTTATGAAGTAATTTTAATTAATTCTAACCCTGCTACCATACAAAATGATCCTGAAATGGCTGATCGAATATATATCGAACCATTATTACCTGAGGTAGTAAAACGTATATTAGAAATTGAAAAACCAGATGCTATTCTTGCAGGAATGGGCGGCCAAACTGCTTTGAATATAGCTATGGCTCTTGCACATGATGGTTCTCTTGATGAGTTAGGTGTAGAATTAATAGGTTGTAATTTAGCATCTATAGATGAAGCAGAAGATAGAGATTTATTCAAACAAGTTTGTGAAGAAATAGGTCTTCCTGTGTGTAAAGCGGTTGCATGTGATTCAATTGATGACGTGATTAAATCAGTAGATTCACTTGGAGGTTTCCCACTTCTAATTCGTCCTGCTTTCACACTGGGTGGGTTAGGTGGAGGAACTGCATTTAATATGGGTGAGCTTGTAGAAATTGCAAGCCAAGGAATACTTCATTCCGCAATTGGTCAAGTACTTATTGAAGTCAGCATATTAGGTTGGCAAGAACATGAATATGAAGTTATGAGAGACGATGCTGATAATGCAATAATTGTTTGTACTATGGAAAATCTTGATCCTATGGGTGTTCATACCGGTGAATCAGTTGTAGTCGCACCACAACAAACTCTTTCAGACCGTGACCACCAAAAATTAAGAAATGCAGCCTTGAAGTTAATTCGAAGATTGAATATTAAGGGCGGATGTAATGTACAATTCGCAGTAGATCAGAGTAATGGCGATTATCGTGTAATTGAAGTAAATCCTCGTGTATCTCGATCTTCTGCTCTGGCCTCTAAAGCAACTGGCTATCCAATAGCAAGGATGGCTGCATTAATTGCAGTAGGCTACACTCTCGATGAACTACCAAATCCAATTACGGGTGATGGTACAACTGCAGCATTTGAACCAACTCTAGATTATTGTGTTGTAAAGATTCCTCGTTGGCCTTTCGATAAGTTTAGAACCGCTGATAGAACAATTGGAACTTCAATGAAATCTACTGGTGAAGTAATGGCAATAGGTCGTTGTTTTGAGGAAGCATTTCTCAAAGCTTGGGCTAGTCTAGAATATGGTCAACCACATCCTAGACCTCTTACTTTAGCTGATGCCTCAGGTGGTGAAACAATGGACGAGAGAGCGTCTCAAGCATTGCCTGAGGCTATACTAGTTGATTGGTTAAGAATACCTACTGATCGAAGGATGGGTGCTATATTCGAAGCTTTCAGAAGAGGTTATTCTATAGATGACGTCAGAGATTTAACAGGAGGCGTAACGAGATGGTTCTTACATCGTTTCGAGAGAATGGCTGCAATTGAAACAGAAATACGTGCATCTGGAGAATTGGGCCTTACTCCATCTAAAATCCCTGTCAAAGAGATGCGTATGTGGAAAGGTTCTGGTTTTTCTGATCTACATATCGCCGACGCACTATCTGGTTTTCCTGCATCTGGTTTCAAGAAATTATCAGTTGATGAAAATGAGCAATCAGTCACATTACGTCGACATGAGCTAGGTATTCACCCTAGATTTAGAATGGTTGATTCTTGTGCAGCAGAGTTTGCTGCTATAACTCCATATTACTATACTACATATGAAGGTGGTTCAGATTCTATAGGTATTGACTATATCCCTAATTTATCGAATAATAATAAAAAAAGAATAGTAGTTATAGGGTCTGGACCAATTAGGATAGGTCAAGGTATAGAGTTCGACTATGGTTGTGTACACGCTGTGGGAGCAATTCAAGATTTAGGTCATGAAGCAATTATTATCAATAATAATCCTGAGACAGTTTCTACTGATTTTGATACTAGTGACAGACTATATTTCGACCCATTGACTCTTGAATCAGTAAGTGAAATTCTTCTTCGTGAAGATGCTCATGGGATATTGCTTCAGTTTGGGGGTCAAACTGCTATAAATCTCGCTTTACCACTATCCTCTAATTTGTCATATTTATCTACTTTAGGACTTGATCTTGTTATGGAAGGAACTTCCCCTGATGCTGTAGATGAAGCAAGTGATAGGGAAAGGTTTGAGGCATTTTCTCATAGGAATAATTTGAGGATGCCAAATGGTGAAATGGCATCTACTCCTGATGACGTCCGCGAGGCAGTAAGAAAAATTGGTTATCCGGTTTTGATTAGACCATCATATGTTCTTGGAGGTAGGGGTATGGAAATTTTATCTTCAAACCGTCAATTAGAGACGTATATGGAAGACGCATTTTTATCCCCTGAAAAACCCTTATTGGTAGATGAGTATCTTGGTAATGCAATGGAACTCGATGTCGATGCAGTATGTGATGGTAGAGAAGTTCTTATTGGTGCAATAATGGAACATCTAGAGGAAGCGGGTATACATTCTGGTGATTCAACATGCTTCATTCCTCCACAAAATGTGTCCGATAAGATATTGCAAGAAGTTAGAGAGTGGACTATAAAAATAGGTTTAGAGCTTAGAATAAAAGGATGTTACAATATTCAATTTGCAATTCGTGATGAGGTTTTATACGTATTGGAAGTTAATCCTAGAGGTTCACGTACCTTCCCATTTGTTGCTAAGGCAACTGGTGTTCCATTAGCAAGAATTGCTGCAATGGTAGCAATAGGTGAGAAATTATCGGATATTAACATCCCAGAACCTCAAACGGACGCAGTTTGTGTCAAAGCACCAGTGTTTCCTTTCATTAAACTTCGAGGATTAGATCCGGCTCCAGGTCCTGAAATGAAGTCAACTGGTGAAGTGATGGGTAGTCACGAAAGAGCTTCAGCAGCTTATCTCAAAGCTCGTCTGGCAACAGAATCTCCGGTGCCAACCGAAGGAGGTGTCTATATTACTGTCAAAGATAGAGATAAAGATGCAATCATAGTTCAGGCCGAGAAATTAATTGATTTAGGCTTCAAGATCTATGCTACGAGAGGTACTGCTAGTGTATTACGTGACAAAGGAGGTCTTGAAGTGGAAACTTGCTACCGGATAACTGAGGGAATGACTCCCGATGCTTTAGACTTAATGCGTCAAGGGAAAATTCAACTTATCATCAATACTCCTAGGAATACTGGCGGAGCGGTTCTCGATGGTAATATGATGAGGAGATTAGCAGTTGAGCTTAATATTCCATTTGTTACTACTATGGCTGGTGGTCGAATGGAAGTATTAGCTATTGAAGAAGCAATGAATGGTATACCCGAACCTAGACTCTTGACAATAGGCTCGCTTTAATTAATAACATCTTAGAAAATAACCTCTAAATGTATATTCTTACGATTTCCTTAATTACCTCGGAATTCCAAAAAGAATTATGATGGCGCTCACTGAAATACCAGGTATTGGTGAATCACTTGCTCAAAAATTAGTATTAGAGATAGGTTCTTTGGAAGATGTCGAAAGGGCTCTTGAGGATGGAGATGTTAGTACTCTATCTGGAATAGGAGGGATCTCCCCTCAGAGAGCGGTGAAATTGATTAATTCTGCCAATGGTCGTTCCAGCGAAGTAACTACTACCGACGAAGGCCGTAAATTACACAAAGAATTGATAGATGAGGTCTCAAATTATATTAAAACGAGAGCGGCTAAAGAAAGAATTTCAATCATCACTCCACTTGCTAAATCGAATTTAACAGAAATTAAATTACGTAGAGATTGGTCTGAAAATGCAATTCGATTTGTAACTGATAGTAACTCCTCATTTGAATCATGGCAATCCTGTATCTCTGGCCTTAGCTATACTAGAGAATCCACCTCTCGTATTGAAAGAGTAATAGTTGTCCCTAGTGCTGAGATAATTAATGAATTGAAACATATCAATAATAAATGTAGAATATTAGTTCGTTCAGATGAGGAAACATGGCGTGATTATATGGGCTTACCTAGAGTTACTTGGATTGGTAAAGGTGCGCCTGATATAGTGCCATCAGGATGGGTAGTAGGTAAATCTGATGAATCAGTCTATACTTTGGTTCCAGAAGTTCCTCTTCAATGGTTAAAATCTAATTCGGAGAACCTTTCAATACTTGCAAATTTATCTGATCAATTATGGCCAATCAATATTATTGGGCAGAAAATTTCAGAATCATTGGAAGGTCTAGAGAATCTTCCTCTTTTATTGCAATCTTTGGACAACGATTCAATTCGTCTTGAGTGCTTAGAGAATTCACGTGATGGTTTATGGGGTGAAGTCAAATCTATTGAAGCAGCGGTGAATGATGCGATAGTTTCTGGCACCTCTGATGCCACAATTTCATTTGATGGTGATGAAGTACTTTCATACTATTCTGATATTGGAGGTTTAGAACGTCGATTGAGGAGTACAGTTGCAGATACTATTGACTTTTCACTCCAAGATGGCCTTAGAAGACTTGGTAATTATCTACAAAATACAGGAGTGATATTGCCGAATGAAATATATTCTAGCGAATATCCTTGTATAATTAATAGACAAGCGATTGAACTAATTGAAAGCGATCTAGATTCTGCTATATTGTCAGAAAGGAGTGATGGTGAAATTGCTATTGCTAATTCTACAATTAAGATAATGATACCAGCTAGGAAAGCAATCTCAAAGTTTATTGAAATTGATATGTGGCTTGGAATAGGTAGGTGGGCAGTATCCAATAGGTGTACTATGCCAGAGCTTTCGACCTCTCATCCTGGTGTTTGGATGAAAGATGGTAGGCATATGTTGCTTGACTGTGAACCAGTTCCAGTTACTTATGGTATAGGTGAAGTTTCACCAGAAGGTGAGAAAGAACGGATTGCATTACTTTCAGGTGCTAATTCAGGTGGTAAGACCACTCTTCTTGAAACATTAGGCTCAGTGATATTATTAGCACATTCTGGTTTACCCGTTCCTGCTTCTCAAGCATCAGTAGGTCTTTTAGATGAGTTACATATGCTTGCTAAAGTTTCAGGTACTCAATCCGCGGGTGCTTTAGAAAGAACCTTGAAGAAGCTTGCCGAGGTATTAGTTTCAGATTATAGAAAAATCATACTTGCTGATGAACTTGAAGCAATTACTGAACCAGGGTCCGCATCTTTGATACTGGGTGGTCTTTTAGCAGCTTCTTGTGAAAATAAAGATACAAATATCCTATTAGTGACTCATATTGGAACTTCAATTTCAGAAGTAATGGGTGGAGAGGTTAGGATAGATGGAATTGAAGCACAAGGTTTAGACGAAAATATGGATCTAATAGTAGATCGAACTCCAAAAAGAAATCATATTGCCAAGTCTACACCTGAATTAATCGTTAGGCGATTAGCAGCAAGATCAACAGGTCCTACCTCCAGAATCTTTTCAGATCTTTTAGAGCGATTTTGAAAATATTTGCATTGTATAATCTTGACCTAATTCTAAGATTATTGATGCGATTCTTGGTCCAAAATCAGTACCTAGTATCAACATATAAAGTGCCACATAACCCTCTCTTGAACTAATTTCTGTTTCTTTTGTTGAATCTCTTATTGTTTCACTAATGTCTTTTTCAGACCATTGGCAAATTCTTAATTTATTAGACAATATTGAAAGGAATTGAATTTGTTTTTGAGTAAGTTTTTCTTTTGTTTTAGGTTCCATTTTTTCTTGAATTTTTATTCTTGCATCTTCAGGGAAATGTATACTATTAATCCAATTTCTCATACGCGAGAGTCTTCCCACTAATGCATCATTTGGTCTTCCATCTATATGTTGGCTTTTGTTCAAAGAATCCCATATGTCTTCATCATTTGATTTAATCTGTGCTAACATTGCTAAATGACGGAATGAAACACCTGCAATAGATGACGATGCATCTTCTCCTCTATTCACCTGGCTAAGTCTTAGTGCACCGGTTATTGTGTCTCTAGCAACTTTTTTCTTTTTGTTTAATTCCTCTCCAGAAGGTGGGTTAGATACTAACCTTTCATACTCATCAGCAGTCTCAAAAAGTGATGGACCGGTATCAAAATCAATATGTTTCTTAACTTTAGTTCTAGCAATAACATATCTTAGTATCTCAGGTGGTACTAGATTCAATGCTTCTATAGGGCCAATAGTATTTCCACTTGAACTAGACATAGGACCACTTCCTTTGAGTTGTATCCATTCATAGACCATTTTACCGGGTGGCTTATCTCCTAATAATTCACAAATTGGAATCCCAGTATCAAAACTACCCCCAGCTGCCCCATGATCTTTACCTGCTGGTTCACATGTAATGCCATGAATCCCCCATCTTGCTGCCCAATCAACTCTCCAAGGCATTTTTCCATCTGCCTTTCTTATATCGGATTTTCCTTCTACACCATGTTTGTCTTTCCAGTGCACATATGGTTTCTTATATCCCGTTACTTTCACTCCATCCATGCTCCCATCACTACCTATCGGGTTGTAAGGGAACCAATCTTCAGGTAATTCTCTCCCAGAGATTCTTTCAATGATTTCATGAATCTTTCCTTTAGATTTTATGGCTAAATCAATTTTTTCTGCAAATTTACCTTTTTCATATGTTTCGTGATTCATTACTACTTTCGGATGAACTCCAATTTCGCTTAAAGCCTCTAAGAATGGCTTAAGGAAATGATTCGCATAATTACCACCCTCATGATTAGGTGTACCATCTGGATTTGGTGCTGGAATATTTACTAACGGGCATCCAATATATTGATGATATTCCTCAGATAGAAAACTATAGACTCTCCTGAGAGGATCCATTGAATCGACTATGAATATATATTCAGATTTTATATCTGCATCTAGGCATGCCCTATGAATCATCTCAGCAGTTAAAATTTCACGAAGATGACCTATGTGGAATTCTCCTGAGGGTGTAATTCCAGAAGCAATTACTTGTGAATTATATTCCTCTGAAAGCCGCTTTGCGGTGTAATCAGCCCAGTGCATTTTTACGCCTCAAACAGTTACTACTCTTACCAAACCACGTAGAGGTACTCCTTCAAGAGCATTGACCTCTGACTTGTTAGCTAAAACTAGGCATAATCTGACATCTGCACCAGCATTTCTTAGATTATTTATTGTTTTCTTTAATGTGGTCCCGGAAGACACTACATCGTCTACAACCACAACTCTCTTCCCAGATACATTAGCGAATATTTCTGAAATATGTGCACCTTCTTCTTCACTAATTGATCTACTTACTGCCAAGTCTAGATCTAATTGTCCTGCAATTGCCTGTGCAAATGGTATCCCATTGATGCTTATTCCAACAATCGTGTCCACTTCCTCTCCAATCTCTTCTTCAATAATATCTGCAAATATATATGAAATTGCTTCTATTCTACTAGCTTTTACTGCAACTGATCTCCATCCTACTTGTACATCTGTAGGCCTATCCTCTGATACGGAATTATTGGAATATTTTTCAGTGGATAACCACTGTATTGTTGTCTGAGAAAGTGATAACTCATCAGCTATTTGCTGTGTGTTTAAACCGTTACTACGATATTGTTGTACTTTAGCACGAAGTTCGTCTACGCTTAGTGGCATCGTTTTGTCCTAGAATCCGCCCTGTATCAAGCCATCGGATACAAACTATCTCTGATATCACTAATTTTAATGATAAAAAATCTTGTTAAAATCTACCGGTTGAACCAAAACCGCCATCTCCTCTCTCTGTTTCGCCAAGATTATCGATTGTTACTTCTGTAAACTTTGATTTAGGAATCGGTGTAATTAATAATTGAGCAATTCTTTCATTTTTTCGGATAAAGTATGATTCACCCTCTCCAATCCATGTCATCAAAACAAATAATTCACCCCTATAATCTGCATCTATTGTCCCAATACTATGCGGTAGAATTAATCCCTTTTTCCCTAGTGATGATCGAGCTCTAACTTGACCTTCATATCCTTCTGGAATTGCTACATGTAAACCAGTCCTAACCATTGTACTGCTTCTTCGCCTAACTATTGTATCTTCTAATGAGTATAAGTCCCATCCAGCTGCATGTATACTGCCTTTGGTAGGGAGTAAAGCATCTTCATGAGTCCTTGCTACTTTGACTTCTATTGCTTCATCCATAGTATTCGCTATGCTAGTCGGCATTTTACGCTTCTCCATTCGGGTTTTTCCGTCGGTGGGGTGAAAAGGGAGACTCTTCTCGGCCGTTCAATGGTTGACTTCGAGTACGAGTCTTTGTTAGAACGCGCTCGTGAGCGCATACCTAAGAATATCAGCGAAAGATCAAGATGGACTATGCCTGAGCCAGAAATTCTAATCGAAGGTAACCAAACAATAATTCGTAATTTCGCGGCTATAGTTGATGCTATGGATAGAGATCCGAATCATGTTTACCAATTTCTCATCAATGAGTTAGGTACTTCTGGGAGTAGAGAACAAGTAAGGGTTCTATTCAAAGGACGAGTTCCTCCTAAGAGAATTAAAGAAAAAATAGTTTCATACGTCAAATCATATATCCTATGTGGGCAATGTAAAGCGCCTGATACTCGTTTCATCAAGGATGACAGGACTACTTTACTGAAATGTCAAGCATGTGGTGCAACTCGACCTGTTAAATTATGAGAATAATAGCAGATTCTTAATTTTAATCACTTAGGTGAGAAGTCTAGAAGCACTTTCCCTTTGTTTTTACGGTTATGAATATGCATTTGTGCATCTGCAACCTTCTCAAATCTCCAAATCGAATCAATAATGGGATTTATTTTTCCTTCCTTCATCAGTTCTCCCAGTTTTGCAAGATGATTTGTGAAAATTTCTTCATCCTCCATTCTGCCCATATGCACTCCAAATACTGATTTATTCGAGTTCATCATCTTCATTGGATTAAATTTGGGAGTATTTATCCACATTTTAATTGCAGCAAAGATTGACCTTTTTTCATTAGGAACTGCTGAAGATGCACCGAAACAATGTAATTTTCCGCCATTTCTTAATGCATCATATGATCTAGTTAAATGTTTTCCAGCTACTGGATCTATCGCTTGATGCACACCTTTTCCTTCTGTCATATTTTTACATACTTCAACGAAGTCTTCTTTATCTCGATTTACAAAACGCATTCCTAATGACTCTACAAATTCTTTTTTTGATTCTGATGCAGTTCCAATAACTAATCCTGCACCATATGCTTGACAAATCTGAGCTGCTGCAGTACCAACACCACCAGCTGCATGGTGTACTAGTACTGTATCTCCTTCCCTCAGACCTCCTAAATGAACTAGCATATGGTATGCAGTTCCATACGTTACTGGCATAGCAGCTGCTTGGTCGAAACTGATACTTTCTGGTATAGGGACTACTCTGCTGGAATCAACTATAACCTCTTCAGAATATCCCCCAAATCCAGTCATTGCTATGACTCTCTGACCTATTTGAAGTCGATCATTATCTTTTCCAATTTCTATTATTTCTCCTGAAACTTCATATCCAGGCGTAAAAGGGAAATCAGGATTTGATCCATATAATCCCTGCCGCATCATTAGATCAGCGAAGTTAATTCCCGCTCTATGAACCCTTACTTTAACTTGATTTTTTTCTGGAGAACCTAATTTTTCTTCAATTATTTGTATTGAATCAGGTCCACCAACTTTCGGATAAATTACTTTTTTCATATATTCTCGCCTCTGCCTATATTAATCTAACATTAAGTAATCCGATGCTACTACATCCCCTAGGATATGTTTTGAAATCTTAATGATGGCTTCTTCATCATTATTTGGAATAGTGTACCAAATTCCCTCTGGGTATATAACACAAGAAACACCTTTCTCACAATTGCCTAAACAACCTGATTTATTGACTCTTATATCCTTCCTTCCTGACATTTTAGTCATTCTCTTTAGTTTAGTCATAATTTCTAGAGAATTTTTTGATGAGCAACATCCTTTAAGATTATTACTGTCTCTCTGATTTACACAAACAAAAATATGCTTCTTAATTTCGGTCATCAAAAAGCCTCAAATTTTATCAAATTTAGATGCAAGGATGAAATCTGATTCCACTAGCCCATTGATTTTATGAGTGTAAATTTTTGCTAAAACTCTACCCCAGCCTAGTTCAAAATCAGCATGATGGTTTTGTTCTTCACAAATTTCCCCTGCACTATTGGTGAAATCTAATGCTTGTCTGAAATTTTCAAATTTCCAAACTCTTTCTAGATGATGACTATCAATAATTTCCCAATTTTCATTTAAATTTACTATTAATTTACTCATTTCATTATCTGTTAGTGGGGGGACACCACCTCTACATGGGATGCAAACTTTAGATGATAAATCGTAGGTATCGGAATCTTCAGTCATTTCAATCCCACGCGTGATTATCATCTCTACCGTCTGCCTGACGTTCTGCTGCTTCATGTAAATTAGAACGTCGACGCATATCTTCTTTTTCAAAAGTCAAAAGTTCTCTATCTTCAATATATGGTTTTCTTAAATGTGTAATTAAACGTAATTCGACTATTACATCTCTTGCTATTGATCGAAAGTCACCATTCTCATCTCTAATTTCAACTACATTTCTTGAAGTCCCTACTAACATGCCTCGGGTATACGGGTCAGAATCGCCAGATAAGGCCCTACTATCAATCAAAATCTCAATTAAATCATCTTTCCTTAAGCCTGATTTTCTATTTATAAGTGGTCCGAAAAACACGTCCTGAAGGTCGTTTAATTCAGGTGCACCATACTCCTCATGTATTCTTCTAGCCCATTCGGGTAAATCAGTAACTTCTCTACCACGCCTCTCTGTGCTCATACCCTTCGGTTAACTATGTCATAGAAAAGCCAACGGGTTCAAAGATTGTAAGTAAAAAACCACAAATGACTGTTGACTTGAAGTGGGATGGTATAGGCGGCAGATATGAGGAGTAACCATGGCATCACCACAATGGCGGAGTATCCCTACAGTTCTTTTCCCTCAAGAAATTCTTGATAAGGCATTTAGGAAGGCATCTAAACAGTCCGATTTAGTAGAAGATCCAGATAAATATCATCGAACTAGAAAACAAATGGTGAGAATGATTCAATCAGCATCCGATACTATTGATGTGACTCTCAAAAAATGGGTCGATAAGTGGCCGAGCTTGAATGCTCTTTCCGAATTTGATAGAGCTTTAATCGATGCAGCAGTCGGAAATGACAACTATCGTAAAAGCCTCGGTGCTATTCAATGGGCTGCTGAGAGAGTTCGAAAAATATCTGGAGAGTCAGAATCTAAAATTCTTCGTTTGAGAGATATAGATGGTTTCCATGTGGCAAGAAGGCATGCATATGGGCGTATTTCATCAATAGTACATCAAATTTCACCTCAGATCCTGTGGCTTGGTGAAGCGAGAGACATTCTTCGTAAATTACCCTCTGTTGATTCAGCCGAACCTGTAATAGTTGTAGCAGGTTCTCCAAATGTTGGTAAATCTGCATTAATCGGTGCTCTATCATCTGGTGAACCTGAAGTTGCTGCCTATCCTTTTACCACTAAACAATTGCATCTAGGACATTTTGTTCATAGACGTCGTCCATATCAGATGGTAGATACTCCTGGTTTACTTGATAGGCCAATGGAAGAAAGAAATTTGATCGAAATGCAGGCAATTGCGGCATTAGAAAATGTGGGGGATGTTTTAGTATTCCTTATTGATTCAACTGAAACCGGTGGTACATCTTTAGATGAACAACTAAGTCTTTTAGCAGAGGTGCGAAGTTTAGTAACTGAAAGGCCTATAGTAGTTGCACATTCTAAATCGGATTTAATGAAGCACATTCCTGATGATGCGGAGCACTTACTATCTGCTATAACTGGGGATGGAATTGAACAATTCCGTACTTTTCTAATAGACCTAATAGGTGCTGATGTTATTGATGATCCACTTTCATTACCTGATAAATGGCATGTTGATGAAATTGTATTGCAGCCATTTGGTACTAAACATGAGATACAAGAACGTAGAGAAATAGATAATTAATCAATATGCCATTGGTTTCCGCACGTTTTACAATAGAGGTCGTGTCCTCCATAAGATTTCTGTAAACCACTAATGTCTATTGAAGTGCCGCAGTTGTTACAAACTTCACTCATACCCCTTCCACCTCATTCTGGTTATTCAAGCAAGCGATACCCAATTCACTTAACTTTCTCTAAATCTTTGAAATAATTTTCTTATTGGAAATGCCATTTGACCCGCACCAATGAAAAGAGTAAGGGATACCAATACAAGCATTGACTCTACTTTCCAATCGAGGCTTATCTTAGCATTAGTTGTTAAAATTTGCATATCACCAATATCAGCACCTTCTCTACCTCCAGTTATTATATGGTATTCATCAGTTCCAATATCCCAATAAAGTTCTCCATCAAATTCTTTTTCACCACCGATTATTATGAATTGTTCAACGTCATCAGCGGTACATTCAGTCATCTGAGTCTCACTGTTTGGTGGACAATTTACATATGCATCGCTTTCTACTACTGCAAACCATGCTTCACTATCTTCTGACCAGGTTATCTGTAAATCAATATCGAGTAAGCCAAATATCATTGGAGGATTGATCTCTTCAGTCATTGCAATAAAGCAGATTTCTGAATCATCCACTTCACAAGGAACCTGAGGTATTGTACTACTTTCTTCAGGTAATTGTATTCCAATTACACTTGCAACTAGCATAAGGACACAAATTGTACCTACAATTCCTGGAAGTATTGAAAGAATTCTAATCATCATATTAATCACTACCGTTTAGTCTCCCAATTTAACTCATAACGCTCCAGCAAGTGATATGATTATTGGTATCAAGAATATTGCAACTCCTGCATATAACAAAAAAGTGAGTTTTTTCCTCGAAGCCTCTTTTCTTTTTTGATTAATATCACAATCATTACTATCGCATATAGCTGGTTCATTACTTATTGCTATTGGGATAGAACAAACTACACAATGTTTGTGTGACTCAAATGAAACTCCATTTTTTGCACGAGTTCTCTTCTTAGAATAAGTTGCAGCATCTTTAGCCTGAACCGCAGTTCTTGTAGCCATTTTAGCAATTTTATCCGCTCGACTCATAATGATCTCTCCGAAGAAATAACAGTTCCCTCAAATTCAGAACCTTCCATTGCTAATCTTATTCTGTTAGTTATTCTTCCATCCAACACATTCAGTTCTAGTTTAGCATTCGATGCTTCTGCAACTCCAATTGGATCTACTACGCTAGATTGTCCAGCCATTTTATGCTCAGCAGGACCAACAATTAGTTGTAATTCCTCATGGTTTAAATATTTGTGAGATTTAGTATCAGGATTTATTTTTGGATCTTCATCATATACTCTTTCAACATTGGTTGCAATAATACACTTATCGGCCGAGGCTGCTATTGCGAATCTTATTGCTACAGCATCAGTAGTATGACCTGGGACAGTTCCTCCCATTACGACCACTGGTTTTTCTTCGAGTAATTGAACCGCTTCATTAACGCTGGAGGGGATTATTCCAGACACTAAAATACCTGCTTCAGAAATGGCTTCTCTAATTATTGTCGCGTTCAACCTAGTTGCTGCAATACCAATCTTATCTAAGTGATAATCATCGCTTATCAATGGTTTAGCTAAGGCAATCCCCTCTCTTGCAGGGGCCCCTCCTCCTACTACAATTCCTATTCTGTCACCCATAGTGACTCTATCTCGAATTATTGCTATTAAATCACTTAACCAGACATGTTTATTTTCTATTTCTGGACGTAGCAAACTTCCACCTAGAGCTGCCACAATGCTCGTCATCGTGTATTGGGCAGCGCTGCTTCTCTATCAATGCCTAGGCTAGGTTGAGTATGAAGGGTTGAAATGTCTGTCTCTTTGGCAACACACGAGAGTTCACTATGTCCGATGACTTAGAGATGCAAAAACGAAAACTTCGTGCCCGTAAAACTCTCGAAGAAGTTTCTAAAATGAGAGGTATGGGGACTGAGTTAGTAACTGTAATCATACCACCAGAGAAGATGTTACATGATGTCCGACATCATCTTATTCAGGAAGGAGGTCAGGCTGCTAATATCAAATCAAAATCTACTCGTAAGCATGTCACAGATGCTATAGAATCAGCGGTTTCAACTTTGGGACGATACAAAACACCTGGCGAGAGGGGGATAGCTCTATTTGTAGGACATGTAATTACTGGCAATAATAAAACTCGATTAATCTCAGTAGTTTTAGATGATCCACCTGAGCCATTCCCATCATTTAGATATAGATGTGATTCCTCATTTGAAGCATCTCAGCTTGAGGATATGTTAATCGATAAAACCGCATATGGTTTATTTGTCATTGATAGATCTGAATCTGCCTATGGGTTGGCATCAGGGAAAAAACATCATTGCCAAGAGCATATCACATCTCAAGTTCCATCGAAACATGGTAGAGGTGGTCAGTCAGCTCAGCGTTTCGAGAGGTTAATCGAAGAAGCAGCTCATAATTTCTTCAAAAAATCTGCTGAAAGAGCATGTGCTTATTGGCTTCCTATGCTTGACGATTTGAAGGGGATTATCATTGGTGGGCCAGGTGCAACAAAAGACTTCCTTGTTCGGAATGATTATTTTCATCATGAAATAAAGAAGTTAATCAGAGAACCTCACTTTGATGTTGGTTATTCTAATGATTCAGGTTTGCGTGAATTAATTCAGCGTGCTGGAGGTTTAATGGATCAGATTGAATTAGATGTTGAGAGAAAACTAGTTGATAACTTCCTTAGGGAAGTAATGCAAACTCACCCTAAAGCAACATATGGTGAAATGATGGTTAGAGCTGCTCTTGACCAAGGTGCAGTTGCAACATTATTATTATCTGAAGGTTTACGTAAGCGTAGAGTGGGTTGGATTTGTAAACCCTGCTCAAATGAGTGGAGTCAAACTCATAATAGTTTAACAGATATACCAAATTGTCCTAAATGTAATTCAGATAATTTAACTGAAGACCCCGATAAAACAATGGATCTTATAGATGAATTAACAGAATTAGCAACACATACTTCAGCTAAGGTGACTTTAGTATCGCTTGATACTGAAGAAGGTGCGACGATGAATAATTCATTCGGTGGTATCGCTGCAATGTTGAGGTATGCTTGGACCTGAGGTGATTTTATGAGGGAACTTCGTGATGAAATAATTCCTCTGATTTCAGAAACTATGTCAAAACTAGAAATTGATGATAAACAGTGGCTGAATCTTATAGGTAATGCTACTGATTTATCTCATGGAGATATAGCCTTACCTTGTCATTCTCTGTCACGAATTTTGAGAAGGTCACCTAATGATATTGCTGATGAAATAACTCTTGATTTGACTCCGAGGGCATCTGATATTGCATCTGTGTCCTCAATAAATGGTTTTGTTAATTTCAAGGCAAATAGTACATGGTTATCCAATCAAGTGTCTTCTATTAATTCCGAACCTAATTTGGGTGTTAAATTAGAAAATAGACGAATTATTGTGATTGACTATTCATCTCCTAATGTGGCTAAGATGATGCACGTTGGTCATTTACGTTCTACTGTAATTGGTGATTCTTTGGTTAGAATGTTGGAGTTCAAAGGCCATGATGTAAGGCGTGAAAATCATATTGGAGATTGGGGCACACCTTTTGGTATGCTTATTGAGCACTTCATTGAATGTGATCAGATAGATGTTGAAGAAATTGACCTTACTACCTTTTACAAAGTTGCTAGAAATAAATTTGATAACGATAAAGACTTTGCTTCACGTTCTCGTGATAGAGTAGTTAAACTTCAGTCAAGAGAAGATGAAACTATTGAATTATGGAAAGAATTGGTGAATTATTCTTTAATACACTTTAATCAAGTTTATGATCAGTTAGGGGTTCTCCTTACTAACAATGATTTAGCAGGTGAATCATCTTACGAAGAACTCCTTCCAGACGTTGTTAAACGTTTACAAGAGAAGAATATGATTGTTGAAAGTAAAGGTGCTTTAGTAGTATTTCCTGATGGTTGGGTGAATCGAGAAAATGAACCTTTACCCTTAATTATACGTAAAGGAGACGGTGGATATAATTACGCTACCAGTGATTTAGCTTGTATCATTAATCGTGTTGATACTATTGGCAGTACTGAATTTCTATATGTAGTTGGAGCCGAGCAATCTCAGCATTTTAACATGGTATTTCAGGTTGCTCGGGATGCAGGTTTTATGGACGAGTCAATAAAAGCAGTCCATGTCCCCTTTGGTCTTGTTTTAACTCCAGATGGGAAAAAATTAGCTAGTAGAGAAGGAAAAGCAATTAGTTTGAAAGACTTACTCGATGAATCAGTCTCTAGAGCAAAAAAATTAATAAAAGAAAAAAACCCTAATATGCATGAATCCGAGATTGATGAAATATCTAGTATGATTGGTATAGGTGCAGTGAAGTATGCTGACTTGTCCATTGATAGAAATAAAAATTATATTTTTGATTGGGATAAAATGTTATCATTTGATGGTAATACTGCCCCCTATCTTCAATATGCCCATGCTAGAATTCATAGTATTTTTAGAAAATCATCTATCTCCAAGCAAACTTTTGAAAATATAGAAATCTCTCTAGTCAATGACTATGAGAAATCTCTTTCTAGGGCTATAATAGGTTTTTCCGAGTCATTGGATGAGGCAATAAGTAACTACGCTCCTCACCGTTTAGCAGTATATTTACATAAGTTAGCGCAAGAGTTTGGAACATTCTATGAGAATTGCCCTGTCTTAGTAAATGATGATGAATTGACAATGAATAGTCGACTTGCTTTATGTAATCTTACAGCTAGAACCCTTAATACTGGACTTAATCTTCTTGGAATAGATGCTCCTGAGAGGATGTAATTAGGCTCTTAGCCTCCTTTATGCCCCCTCTTATAGTAGAAAACCGTTCACCATTTTTTATGAGAGTCCAAAAAGGAATTACATCTACTTCTTTCTTAATCCATCTCAGATAGTCAGATAATTTCTCAGATTCAGGGTTATCTAATGCTATTTTTTTAACTTCAACATCATCTAATTGATAATTATTTAATTTTAGATAAGCTTCTACTTTTATACAATCTTGGCAACTTTTTTTAGTGACTAAAACTAATATCTCCGATTTATTCAGAATTTTTTGCCAGTTGTCAATAGTTAGGATCTCAATCATTATATCAACGCCACACGACGGTTATCTTTGAATGGCTCTATCGTTCCGCAAGGATATGGTTTCAGTAGGCGACCCCGCTCCAGATTTCACTTTAATGGCAAATGATAGAAACATGGTCACTCTAAGTGACTCAATTGGTAATAAGGTAGTCCTTGCATTCTACCCTGCTGCATTCACAGGAGTTTGTACAACTGAGATGTGCACTTTTACTGATTCTATAGCCAAATTTGAAGACATGGAAGTTGAAGTCTTTGGTATTAGTGTAGACTCTATATTTTCTAATAATGAATTTGCAAATAAGAATTCAATTGGTTTTCCTTTACTTTCAGATACCAATAGGGATGCCACAAATTCTTATGGTGTAGGAATTAGTTTTGTAATGCCTGAGTATATAGCAGCCCAAAGATCAGTGTTCGTGATTAACGAAGATGGCCGTATAGGTTATTCATGGGTTGCAGATAATCCAGGTATAGAGCCGAATTATCAAGAAATATTTGAATTCTGTAATAATTAATTGACGTATTTATTTTTTTAATAGAGTGGTTATTGAACTTCTTCCCCTGACCATCTTTTCCCTAAATCGTGTTCGATATCTAGTTGATCTAGTATTCTAGCAACAACAAAATCAATTAATTCTTCAATTGTTTTTGGGCTATGATAGAAACCAGGGCTTGCAGGGAGAATAATCACACCCCATGATGACATTTTTGCCATGGCTTCAAGATGTGCTGTGGCAAAAGGAGTTTCTCTTGGTACTAGAATCAATTTTCTTCTTTCTTTTAATGCAACCAATGCACTTCTCGTAGCAAGGTTATCTGATATTCCTGCAGCTATTTTTCCGATAGTGGTACCACTTGTAGGGCAAATAATATACGCATCAAATTTAGCAGAGCCAGAGGCAGGTCTCGCTGCTAAGTTCTTATTGTCTTGTAAAGTAACTCCTTTAATTTTTGATAATACATCTGGAGTTATTCCACATTCTAGTTGTAAATTAATCGCTCCTGCATTTGTTACTATCAAATCTACTTCCCAAGATGCTTCTGATAGTGCTTCAACTAAGCGTACTGCATATTGGGCACCTGATGCTCCAGTTAAGGCAACAACTGCGGAAGGCATGAATTGGCGTAACAACTAGACATCTTGAAGTATTGCTTAATTTTCATAGACATTTATTTAAGAATACTTACAGGATATTTAGATTCATATGAAATCCTCAATCTTCCATTCTATTGGTTCATCAGGAGTTCTATCTAAAATTGATTCAATATTTGATAAAATCTTCTTTTCTAATAATTCTCTTGTAATTTTATTACTATTAGAGTCCGTTTTATAACCTAATTTATCTAATGATGTTGTAACTCCTAAGTCCATGCCACAACAAGCAAGATTTTCTATCCTTTCTCCCGGTGTGGCATAGTTTAGAGCTAGACCGTGTCTGCTAACCCAATGAAGAAATGCTAAACCAATTGAACATATTTTCTTTTGATCAACCCAAACTCCCATCATAGTGGAGTCAGTATATCCATTTATACCTAAATCTTCCAGAGTTTTTATTACAAGTTGTTCCATTTTATTAATAATCCCTCTGATACTCTGTTCTTCAGGAGTCCACTTAATTATTGGATACGCTACAAGTTGTCCTGATCCATGCCATGTGATTCCTCCTCCTCTATCGACAATAGATTGGTTGTAGTCATCGCTTACTACTACGCCATTTCTTATTGCCTTAGGACCTATAGTTACAATTTCAGGATGTTCAACGAATATTATTGAATCAATTATTTCATCGTTAATTCTTTTTTGTTGCATGACGCGCATCACATCTGAAATAACGCTATGTTCTACGATGCCAGCCCTTAGGACTTGGATTCTCTTCATACCATCACCTCAGGCTGAATGTATTGCATGACCTAAAGTTTTCAGGACACTTTCATGGAATGCTTCTGTCATCGTAGGATGTGCATGAACTGTATCTGCTATGTCTTCTAATAGTGCACCCATTTCTAAGGCTAGAACAAATTCTCCATGCAATTCTGCAACATGGCTACCTACTGCTTGTATCCCTAATATTACATGGTCTGATTCTCTAGCAGTTACACGAATGAATCCTGCTGTTTTTTCTGCTTCTAGAGTTAGTGCTCTACCATTAGCTGCTAAGGGGAATTTCCCAGTGATTATTTCTTCTCCACGTTCTTTAGCTTCGTCCGGAGTAAGACCCACTGATACTATCTCTGGTTCCGTAAATACAATTGCAGGTATGGCGACCTTGTCAAATTCTCTCTTTTCACCGGATATTATTTCAGCTACCATTTCACCTTGAGCACTTGCTTTGTGAGCTAGCATAGGTTCACCAGCCACATCACCAATAGCATAAACACCTGGTGCCGAGGTTCTACATTGTCTGTCAATTCTAATGAATCTTCCAGATGTGTCCATACGAACTCCCATGTTTTCTAGGCCCCAACCCTTAGAATTCGGGCTTCTACCCACTGTTACCAAAATTTTGTCTACCAAAATCTTATTTTCTTCGGAATTTTTCTCAAAAGTCAATTCTACTTTACTTGCTGCACCTTTGCCCTTAATTTTTGAACCTCGCGCTAAAGCATTTGTATGAACTATGACTTTATTCTTCTTCAACCATATTTCTAATGGCCTTCTTATTTCTTTATCCATGATTGCGAGGATACTATCCATGCCTTCTATGACTATGACTTCTGTTCCTAATTTAGAAAGGGCACATCCTAGTTCTAGTCCAATATATCCTCCTCCTACAATAGCAACTTTCTTTGGGAGTTTTTGGAGACTTAATGCCCCAGTTGATGAAAGAACAAATTCCTCGTCACAGGGCATGAATGGCAGATCGATATGACTTGAGCCAGTGGCAATTATGACATTCTCTGCTTCAATAGTAATATCTCCATCTTCAGTTGTTACTGTGCATTGTTTTGAACTTGAAAATTTAGCCCATCCATTAATTAGTTCTGCTCCCGCACCTTTAACAAGAGACTCAACTCCTTTAGTTAGTCTCTCAACTATCGAATCTTTCCAACCTATCAACTCTTTCATGTCAATTTCAGGTGCTTGAGGTGCTGTAATTCCCATGTGCCCATTTTCAGATGAGTGCTTTTTTAATGATTCAAAACGCTCAGCTGCATGAATAAGTGCTTTACTAGGGATGCAGCCAACATTTAGACAAACTCCTCCCGCTTTATCTCCTTCAACAATTACTGTATCTAGTCCTAGTTGTGCAGATCTTATTGCAGCTACATATCCTCCAGGTCCTGCACCCACTATCAAAACTTGACATTTACGAACTTTACTCATATTATCACCTTACATAAAAATTAGAGCAGGATGCTGTAGCATTCTTTTCAGCGCCTGAATTAAGGCGGCACCATTTGCTCCATCTACGATTCTATGATCAAATGAGCTTGAAACATTCATGATTCTTCTCACTACTATTTTTCCATCTTTAACTACGGGCATTTCACGCGCCTTATGTATCCCTAATATACTCACTTCTGGATGATTAATTATTGGCGTAGCACCTAAACCACCATCTCTTCCTAAACTTGTAATAGTGAAAGTTGATCCTGATAAATCATCAAGGCTTGCCGTTCCATTTCTAGCTGCTCCAGATACTCTTTGCATTTCTGCTGCTGATTGCCATATATCCATTGCTTCAACATGTTTCACAACGGGTACGAACAATCCTCTATCGGTTTGAGTAGCAATACCAAGATGTATTGCTGAATGTTGAGTTACAATCTTATTCTCATCATCATAAAGTGCGTTACATTCCTGATGGCTTGGCATAATTTTCGCTAAAGCCATCATTATGAATGGAAGATATGTTAATTTGGGTTGACCTTCATTTCTTGAAGCATTGAGCATTTGTCTTAATTCTTCTAACTCAGTTACATCAATCTCTTCAAAGTATGAAAAATGAGGTATAGAAAACTTAGATTTCACCATTTGTTCAGCGATTTTTCTTCTCAAGCCAACTACTTTGATTTCATTAGTATCAGTTCTTTTGGTAGAATAGGATGTAGGTGGTGCTCCAGTAACGGTTCCACCAGCAGCAATATATGCATCTAAGTCAGCATGACGAACTCTTCCAGCAGGTCCTGATCCAGATACTAGTGATAAGTTTAAGTCGGCATCTCTCGCTCTCCTTCTTACTGCAGGACTTGCTAGAATCCTCATATTTTCTTTTGGAATATTTACTGTTTTTGTAGCTTTTATCTCAATTTTAGCTTTAGGCTGAGGAGGTGATTTATTTTCTTTTACTGGTACTTGAATTATTTTTTCTTCTACGACTGGTTCAGGTATTACCTCTGGTACTATTTTTTCTTCAATTGCAATATTTTCTGCACCATCTGTAGAGAACACTACGAGAGTTGAACCCACTGCTACCATGTCTCCCACCTCTCCACTGAGTTCAGTTACTATACCATTTGTTGGTGAGGGAATTGTTACAGTTGCTTTATCTGTCATTATATCTACAATTTCATCATCTTCATTTACAGAATCACCAACTTTGACATGCCATGCGACAATTTCTCCTTCTACTACTCCTTCTCCTATATCTGGTAATTTGAAAACATAATCTCCCATAGTTATTCCTCCTGAGTTTTACGTATCGCTTCAGCTATTCGAGCCGGACTTGGCATGTAATCCCATTCCGTTGTATGAGGGAACGGTGTATCCCAGCCTGTGACTCTTTCGATACGACTTTCTAGATGGTAGAAACAGCGTTCTTGAATCGAAGCAACCATCTCTGCTCCGAATCCGCTAGTTTTTGGTGCTTCATGTACGATGACGCATCTTCCTGTTTTCTCAATAGATTTGATGACTGCATCTTTGTCCCATGGTACTAGTGTTTGTAAATCAATAAGATCACAACTGATTCCTGAATTTCTTATCGCTTGCTCAGCCACATGAACCATTGTTCCCCAAGCAATTACTGTACATTTATCTCCTTCCATTGCTAACCTTGCTTCTCCTAAAGGAATTTTATAATATGATTCAGGTACCTCTGCTTCTGGATGTTCTTTCCAAGTAGGTACATTATGTGGATCTCCATAGAATGGTCCTCTATAGCATCTTTTTGGTTCAAAGAATATTACTGGATCATTATCTTCTATCGCGCTTATTAACAAGCCCTTTGAATTAAATGGAGTTGAACAATATACTACCTTTAATCCCGGTGTATGTGTGAATTGAGCTTCAGGTGATTGAGAATGATGATGGCCTCCTCTAATGCCTCCCCCCGCAGGTGTCCTAATTGTCACAGGGCACCAAAATTCTCCACCAGATCGATGCCTTACTTTGGCCATTTCATTAACTATCTGGTCATATGCTGGAAATATATAATCTGCAAATTGAATCTCTACCACCGGTCTTAAACCATTAATGCCCATTCCGAAAGCTGTTGCAGCAATTCCTCCTTCAGATAGTGGTGAATCGAAAACGCGATGCTTTCCATGTTTTTCTTGAAGGCCATCACAAGTTCTAAAAACTCCTCCGAAATAACCTATATCTTCTCCAAAAATAATTATTTCTTTATCTCTTTCTAGCATGTTATCTAGTGCACTGTTTACTGACTGAACCATATTCATATTCACCATGTCATTCATCCCTCCAGCGCTTCATTTCATCCCATTGTTCTTGTAGATGCCATGGTGGTGTTTCGTATACTTCAGTAAATATTGCATCTGATGAAGGATAAGGGCCATTCGCTAAATCTCCAAATTTCACCGCTTCTTTGTATGCACTCATAACTTCTGAATTGAGTGTCTCTTCCAATTTTTCATGTTCGTCTTCAGACCATTTGTCTATGTGGATTAGATGTGCTTTTAGACGCTCAATAGGATCTCCTCCGGGCCAAAAATCACTTGCATCTTGTGGCCTATATCTTGATGGGTCATCACTACTACTATGAGCGCCTGCTCTATATGTTAGAACTTCGATATGAGTGGGACCTAATTTTCGAGATGCTCTCTCTCTTGCCCATTTTGTAACAGAGTACAATGCCAAGAAGTCGTTGCCATCTACTCTAATGCTTGGAATACCATATGGTAATCCTCTTATTGCAAAATTTTGATTTCCACTAGCGAAATTTGAATGTGTAGATATAGCCCATTGATTATTTACTATATTTAGGATCACCGGCGCTTTGAAAATACTCGCGAAATTAAGTGCATAATGGTAGTCACCTTCTGCACTTGCTCCGTCGCCTATCCAGGTTATTGTAACTTCATCTAATCCTTTATATTCCGATGCCAGAGCAACACCTACTGCCTGACTAAATTGTGTCCCTACTGGACTTGAAACTGAAATATATCTGCCTTCTCTATAGGTGTAGTGAACTGGCATCTGTCTCCCTTTTACATTATCTTCTTCGTTACCAATACAATGACAAATCATACTTACCATATCTCTACCTCTAACAAACTGTGCACCTGGCTGCCTATATGTTGGGAATAACCAATCTTGAGTTTCTAGAGCCATAGTTTGTGCAATAGCAATAGCTTCTTCACCATATGATCGCATGTAAAATGATAATTTACCTGTACGCTGCATTTTCATCATTCTTTCATCGAATATTCTTAATCTAAGCATGTGTTCTAGGCCAATTATTAATTCTTCAGAATCTAGATTTGGATTCCATTCCCCTTTCGCTTCATTTTTGTCATTTAAGACTCTGACTAATCCTACTGCGTGTTCTTGAGTATCATCTACTGAACAGTCAATTTCTAGCAATTTTAGGTCTTCAGGAGACCAATGCCATTTTTCAAACCTAGGACTATCTCCCGGTCGGTGAGGTGCGTCGGGGATGTGGAGTGTCTCCGTCTTCTTCTTCACCATATCCTTAACACCCGCTTCTCACTCATATTTGTTGGCTTTCTCAAATCACAATTTACTCATTGAATTTAGATGGCTTACTGCCGATCCTGTTGACTCTCTAGTAACTACTGGTTCTGCTCCCTCTGCTTCTTCATACAACATACCAGCACGATATGATGAACGTACTAGTGGGCCGCTTGCTACTGCTTTGAATCCTATTTCTCTTGCCACTCTATCCCAATCTGCAAATTGTTTTGGTTCAGGGAATCTGTCGATAGGAAGATGCCTATCACTGGGTTGTAGGTATTGCCCTAAAGTAATCATGTCAACCCCTACACTTCTAAGAATCTTCATTGCTTCGATAACCTCTTCATCAGTTTCTCCTAAACCTACCATTATGCTCGATTTAATTCTCAAATCCGGTCTGAGTTTTTTTGCTTCTTTAAGAATAATTATTGATTGTTCAAATGATGCCCTTGGATCTCTTACAATACTGTCTAGGCGAGGTACACATTCTACATTATGTGCAAATACTTTAATCGGTAAATCCTCTAGAAGATTTGCCAATGCTTTTAGATTTCCCTCTAAATCTGAGGATAAAAGTTCTAAACCTACTTCTGGTGTTCTTTGATGGACTGCTAGTAGGCATTTTCTGTAGTGGTCAGCACCTCCATCTGGTAAGTCATCTCTGTTCACTACTGTGATTACCGCATGAGATATTTCCATGTTCTCAATTGCATCAGCTAACTCATTAGGTTCATTCGGATCTAGTTGAGGTGGTTTTTTGATAGTGCCAACGGCACAAAATCTGCAACCTCTTGTGCACACCTCGCCTGCGATCATAAATGTAGCAGTACCTCTTGCCCAACAATCATGTACATTTGGGCATCTTGCTTCTTCACAAACTGTGTGTAGTCCATGCTCATGAACATTTGACTTTGTTTTATTGAAATTACTCTGAGCAGAACCAGTAGGTAGACTCGTTTTAAACCACTCAGGTAAGCGTTTCCTCTGTGCTTTTCTCCTTTCTTTAGCACTTTTACCTCTGTTTTCACTCCGCTCATTAATTGTCAATATGCCGCTGTCAACAATGGGGAGGCGTGTCGACATTGTTACTTACGAGAAGGGTAATGCCGAAAACCATTATGATTCATTATAGTTACTTGCTTCTATACAAGAAGTCATATCGTGGTTCATTCTCGCTGGCTTGTGGATAAGGGCGTCGTAATAGTAACTGGCGGTTCAAAGAGAATTGGCAGAGAGATTTGTATTCGCCTCTCTAGTATTGGATATAAAATTTTGATACATCACAGAAAATCTCCATCCGAAGCGGAAGAAACCGCTCAACTAATAAGATCAAATGGCGGAACTGCTTTGATATATCAGGCCGATTTATCTGATATATCCAGTGCTAAAAATTTAGTTAATTTTGCAATAGAGAATTTAGGTGCATTATCTGGCATAGTCAATAATGCCTCTGTTTTCATTCATGACGATATATCTTCTGTATCTTCTGAGTCATGGGATAATCATATGGTAGTCAACGCCAAAGTACCTGTTTTATTGATAAGTGAAATGTTCAAATCTTTAAAACAAGGTGAATCTGGTTCAGTAGTGAATATTTTGGACCAAAAATTATCAAACCCAAATCCTGATTATTTATCTTATACAGCCTCTAAATATGTGATGTTGGGCATGACGGATTCTCTTGCAAGGGGTTTAGCACCCATGGTAAGGATAAACGCAGTCGCTCCTGGTCACACATTAGTTAGCGATATTCAAAGTGAACAGGGTTTTACTAAAGCGCAATTAAGTTCACCTCTTGGCTTTGGGCCATCTCCTGAAGATGTTGCTGAGGCTGTTTGTTACTTGATGAGTGCTAGGGCTGTAACAGGCCAAGTAATTTATGTTGATTCTGGGGAGAGGTTCTTGTCTAGGTCCAGAGACGTTGTTTTTGAAACGGAGTGATTTTATGACTTCTCATACTGATGCAATAACTCATTTTTTGTCTTCTCATAAGGGTGTGACTACTTTATTTTTAGAAGACATTATTCGTGATGTCGACATAGGTATTCATGATTATGAAATTGGTAACCCTCAACGTATTCGTTTTGACATATATGTCATAATTCCAGATATTCAAAACCCAAAAAATGATGCTATTGATGATGTTTTGAATTATGAATATCTAATAGACTCTCTTGAACAAGTATTATCTAGAGGTAGATTCTCTCTTTTGGAAACTCTTGCTAATAATGTTTTGAATACTATTTTGACTCCAGATCGTGTTGAAGCAGCTTCTGTAGTGTTAACAAAACTTGACGTCTTAGATGGAGATGGGCAACTAGGTTGTTCTATGACAAAAACCAAGTAATTTCAGCGAAATTTGTAATAATGGTGCAGGGGGTGGGATTCGAACCCACGAAGGCCTTGCCACCGGAGCTTAAGTCCGGCCCCTTTGACCACTCGGGTACCCCTGCGGCCCACGGGCGTAGGAACTTAGTCTTGAATCGCGCGGCTCCAATATGTCCCGAAAACAGATGCTCTGCCGGAACTTATGATGAGAACTCTTTAACGCCCTGCGAACAGCCGAGAACCGTGCAAGAGTCAAGGAATGCTCAAGGTCGCGTCAAAACAGCGCGAATTGCCATATTTTTAGCGTTACTAATGATGGCTCCTATTTATTCGGGCCAAATGTCTGGTTCCGAGCTACAATATGAAAAAAACACTCCTAATAATGCTGAAGCAACTATTGAATTATACACTCTCTACTTGGCATCCGCTGACTCTACAACTGATGGGGATGGGTTGATTACTACCAAAATCCCCGAATCAGGTGGTCAAGAGACTGCTAACGCATTAGATGAAACAATTGAATTTATCAGCCAAGAATTACTATCATCTATCGAGATATTTGGTCGCCCAAATCAAGGCTCCAGTTCAGGTAGCTATTATTTGCCCATTGACCTTTTCTTGAAAGCAGTCGGCCCTAGTGGGTCATCAGTTGATTGGACGATTAACGTCAGAGCGGGTGGTTCATCAATAGGGGAAGCTGAGTGGAGTGCAGATGCTTGTAATACAGGTATAGGCAATAGTTGTAATTTTGATCATGAGGAGTTTGAAGTTGATCTGGGTTCGACAAGTTCCTTTATGGTATTAGAAGATGAAACCATTGAAATTACAGTTTCTGCAGAGATGTCTGGTTGTGATAGTAGCGGTAGTCCATTTGGTTCAACTTGCACAGCAGAATTAGCATGGAATGAAATAGATGGGGAATCAACTAGGCATTCTGAAATAGAGGTTGAGACCAATGCAATTTCTAACAGTATAGTTATTTTACAAAGAGATGGTGATGAAATTTCAGAGGGGCCCATATTAGAATGGTATCCTAACGATATAATCGATCGAAGGTCGATGCAGTTCACATTTGATGTGAAAAGTGCATTCGGCAGGTACGATATTGATAGTGTTCGATTATTGCTACGTGATTCACAGGGGACCTACAGGATTGACAAAGAGATAAGTGATGATGATCCTGATATTGATGATACAAGTCAGGGTATTTTCGGTCATTATTCATGGACTTACCCTGGAGGAGTACCCTCTGGAGAATACTCCGTTGAATTAGAAGTGACTGATATTCAAGGGAATTTAGTACTTATTGATCATGAACCTGTTGATATGCATCAATTTGGAGTATCTATTAATCATGGTATGGAGAGGCAGACTGAATATATCGCACCCGGGGAACTTACTCCTATCCCTCTACAATTAGTTCACAGAGGAGATTCTACTAAATCAATGTCGGTAGAGCTCGAAGTAATGACCAATTTAGGTAGTTCTTGGTTAGTGGAATTTGATTCTGACTCAAGTATCTATTCATTAGATGCCGGTGGCGATATACTAAATCCAATATTAACTTTACAAGCTCCTAACGATTTAACAGGTACACCAAGCAGTATCGACATAAGGGCAGTGGCAGAAGCAGAAGTTGATGGTGTTCTTACAGTAGTGCATCAAGATACACTGAATATTATCTTAGAAAAAATAGATGTTTTTCAACCACCTGCCGTATCAATATGGGATGAAGAACACGGTCTTCCTATTGCAAACTCTACTCGCCCCGACGACATTGACTCTAGTATTCCGAGATACGTAGAATATGGTGAATTTACTCCCTTCCTACTTGAGATATTCAATACTGGTTTCGATGCTGATACCTTCAGAATAGATGTGTTAAAGCGTTCGAAATCTATTATTCAAGTTTATGATAATAATACTGGTGAGAGAATACTTGAAGATGTAGGTGATGGCACATTCCATTCTTCATATTTAGAACGTCATTCTACTCAAGTTTTATTGCTTAATATCAAACCATCAAATGATCGTGCAGATGATGATGTTGGGTTGATTGAAATTGAAGTTACAAGTTCTGGAAATTCTTCATTGAGGAGCACTGTATTATTCTCAATTCAGCGAACATTTGGTATTAGGGCAGAAGTTTCTCAAGACTGTGATGGTTCACCACTTGGCCAAATTGATGTTTCTTTGTGCTCACCTGGACCTGAAAACGCAGTTGTGGATTTGCGTGTCCGAATAATTAGTAGTGCTAATTCCGGAGACACTGCTCTTTGGTGGCGCATTCAGAACCCCGCTACACTACAAGAAAATCTTGACATTAGCGCCGCCTATGGACAATGGCAATTTAGAATCGAAGATGATAATGGCGAGGCGGTACCTAGAGTCTCTTTGAGTCCTGGTGGATTCATCGAACTCGAAGTCACTGTTACACTCACAACTCAAGTCGAGCAAGGTAATCATACAATTTATCTCCGAATCATAGAAGATACCGAAGAATCAGACCCTCGTTATTTCGATTTACCAATGACCTTCGAAATAGATCCAGACGAACCTAATTTGAATATAGTCCAAGTAACTCAAGATCGAAAACTCCTACCAGGTGAAGAGTATTCTATCCAAATGAAAGTCAAAAATGATGGCAATACTGAGATGACAATTTTACTAGATGCTGAAGTCAATGAAGCTGGATGGTCAGTTGATATCGAGGGCCCATCTGGTTCAACTTTTATTCAATTAGGAGCTTATGAGGAACTGAGTTTTAATCTTAAAGTCACAGTTCCAAAAGATGCTAATAATGGTGATCGGATTCCTGTTTTAGTCACGGCAATGCCTCTTGCCTATGTGATTGATGGTACTCTAGATACAAGCCAGAGTTGGTCCGATGATTACACTGCAAAAAAAACTGTTCAGATGACAGTTGATTTAGGTAATATAATAGATATTGTAGTTAATGAATTAAGTCACCCTCGCCCACTAACTTTGATCATATTAGTGGTTGGAGTATTATTAATTATAGCAGGGATTCAAAGTAATCTGAATCGTCGTAGATGGGCAAGTCATATGGCATTAATTGAATCTATAAATAAAGATGATGATTCAATTGAAGAGGATGATGATAGCGATATTCCAGCACCAGTTAAATCTGTTGAGGACACTCCTGATACTAACCGTTATGATGATGATGACATCGAACTAGTGTGATTTTTCCTAGTACTCGTCCGAACGACGCTCCATTCTTCTTAAGACCCCGGTTAAACGCCACAGGTATTGGTGGAGAGTAGTTTGCGGACGGTTTCAGTAAATCTTTCAAGTAAAATTTTACTTCGTAAGCGCCGTTCAGCACTTTTATTTACTTTTATTATGCTAATTGCATCTTACTCTGCTATTGAATTTGGAAGTTGGGAAGCTCTTGCTACTACTGACGATGATGGTGATGGCCTTACTTATGGATTAGAATTCATTATCAATACTCAACCCCAAGATTGGGATAGCGATAATGATGGACTACCTGATGGTTGGGAATGGCAATATGGTTTAGATCCACTATCGTCATCTGGAATGAATGGTTCAGTAGGTGATCCCGATGGTGACGGATTTAGTAATCTAAATGAATATCTATATGGTATGCCAAGTTCATGGGACAACGTAAATACTGCAAATGTACTAGATAATGGCGTTTGGTGGAACGGTACCGTTCCAGTGCGCAATTGGGATGAAGAAAGTGCAATGCAATTTATGCAAGGCTCTGGTTCAGATGGTTCGGATGAAGATCCAGTTGGCAATATCTGTTTCAATACCTTTGATGACGATAAGGATGGACTCGTTGATAATTTCGATCCTGATGGTGATGGTGATGCTGATTGTTCAAGTGATGATGATGACGGAGATGGACTCATTGACGAAGATCCTGATGGTTGGGATACGGACGGCGATGGAATGCCAGACGGATGGGAAGTTGCAAATAACTTAGACCCAACTTCAGCATCGAATTTAGATGGTACTTATGGTGATCCTGATGGTGATGGATTAATTAATTTGTATGAATATGTGAATCCTGCTTGGGATACTAGAAACGGCACTACTAATCCACCTACACAGTATTTTCAGCCAGGTCCCGATAATCGTACTAATACAGAATCCCCCTGTAACCCAGTTCTAAATTTAGGACCGGGTGGTTGTTTGATATTTACTGCAGAAGTAGATTCGATAACTTCTACTGATCCTAATAATAATGATACAGATGGTGATGGACTGAATGATTCTTATGAAGCTCTCATTCTTTTGACAGACCCTACTGCAGCCGATACAGATGGTGACGGGATTAGTGATGGCGTTGAAGTCAATGGTGCATATGGAGATCCTGCCCAAGCGTCAGATCCAAGAAATAACAATACAGATGGTGACCAATTTGATGATGGTGAAGAAGATGTCAATGGTAATGGAATTGTTGACCTGAATGAAACAGACCCTACTCGAGTAGAAGATGAAGGCGACTTCGATAATGATGGAATTGATAATTGGGAAGAAAATATGACCTGTACTAAATGGGATGTAGCAGATACTGATGGGGGTGGTGTTAACGATGGTGATGAATATGCTATTGGTCACCAAACAGATCCTTGCATTAGTGAGATTGTCATAGTTAAATCAATTATTAGTTGGGATGCTGTACAATTTTCACTTCTACTTAATTCAACCTCTGAAGTTAACCCCAACCCCTCTGATTGGAGACAACAAGGCGCCCCAATGGCATATTACGAACTAATCAATGGTAGTCTCGTAGGTTTCCGTTATGGTTTCATAGATGTAGATTCTCTTAGGGAGGTGGATATAGCCCTACCTTCAACAGCAATTGCTGTTTTGTTTACAAATAATTCTTGGTGCTGGAGTGTTTCATTAGGAATTAATGAACCTCACTGTGATGATGATTACCAGGATACTGATGGTGATGGATTAGCCGATTGGGAAGAATTATTGGCTACATGGGGTCCGCCTACGGATCCAACTCTTTCTGATACTGATGGCGATGGTGTAGGTGATTTGTCCGAGGTTCTAAACGAAACTGATCCAAGTAATCCATGCCATAATCTTCTTGACAGCGATGAGGATGGATTGAATAATTATTTTGAGAATACCACTGGCTGCGATCTAATTTTTGGTTTTGGTGGTAATGGTACAACGGATACATACTATACTCTCTGGGATGATGCAGATACTGATGATGGTGGGGTTACAGATGGTCAAGAATATTTAGATGGCACAAATCCTCAAAATAATTCTGAAGACGACCTTAATCCTACAGATACAGATGGAGATGGAATCCCTGATACTATTGAACAATCTTTAGGACTTGACTGGTTAAATCCAGATACTGATGGCGGCGGTATACCTGATGGCCAAGAATGTGGCCCTATTTTCTGGTTATTAAATTGTGAAGGTTCTGACAGTAATCCTTTTGATTCTACTGATGATATTGACCCAAATATGTTAATGTTCACAGCAACTAATATGACTAGTATAGATTTTGGTTTGACACAATATTGGAGGTGGCATACCTATGATTCTTACACTGGGGTTTCCTTTGGTGTCAATACATCTCTTGTTGGAGGTACACCAATAGACCCTCAAATAGGCTCTACTCAAGGTGTATCCCATCCATTATTCTGGAATGATTCCACACTTGATGATTGGATGATTGAGTATTCCACTGGAGCTTTAATTGAACCTGGTGACGAATTAATAGTACCATATAATACGGTTAATTGGACATCCTGGAGTGACTCAGGTGCAGGATTAAATTTCTCTAACTATACTAGAGACGTATTAGTTGATCAGGTATCGGTTGAGATAGTATATGTCAGTTCTCCAGATGTATTTTTCGGACCCGAAATCAGAGAGAATACTACTATATTCGACGGGAGTAATTATGCCAAAGATCTACCTGAGACATATATTAATCGCCATAGCTCAGTGCCTAACTCAATAACTCAAGCCGTTTTGAGTGAATCAGGTGCATTTTCTGCTTGGGAAAAAGTAGAAGCAATCCAAAATTTCTTGATTAATGGTAATAATACAACTACTTTTTTGAGGAATTATGATGCTGCTATTCTCGATGGTTCCGAATCAGGAAGTGATATTACATATGTTATTCTTAATTCAACAAATGAAGGTAGTTGCGACCAATTTGCTACGGTCTTTGCAGTAATGCTCCGTCATGCGGGTTTTGCATCTCGTAAAGTGACTGGATTTTCAGGAGGTGATTGGAATGGTAAATCATACGAGGTGTATGGTAGTGATTTCACTACTTGGGTAGAAGTTCAAATGCAAACTAATCAAAACCAAGGTAATGTGACATTAGGCTGGGTTCCTTTCGAAGCATGTCCACCTCAAGCTCTTTTGGAGGTTGTAGATGAAGAATGGGGTCCGTCAACATTTGATCGAGATCTTACGAGTGGCGATATATGGCTTAATGGTACATTGAAATTTGTAGACAATGCTACTCTAGCAGAAAATGTCTCAATCAATTTGTATCTTGTAACTGGCAATGAAACTGGCTTAGTTCCGGGTTCTGCAGCTACCTCAAATCATCTAGTTGCTAATGGTTCAACTGATTCCAATGGGACTTTTACCTTGTTAGGGAAGCCATCCGAATCAGTTAATCCTGGTTATGGAGCATTAGTTTTACAAATATTTGAGAAAGCTTATGTTGGTTCTCAAGGTATCTCTTTTGCTTGGAGATTAAACAGTACTGACGATGCAAATATTTCATTCAGTTCTCCATCCCCTGTAGATCAGCCTATGCTTGGTGTAGGTGTGAATTCTAGTGTTTCTGGATATCTTAGTTTAGAGAATTCTCCATACGTAGATGTTGCTTCAATCGATAATCTACTAGTTATCTTGAATTATACTACGTCTGTAGATGGCCCAGTAAGTCTGATTACTAGTGTAGGTGCAGGTGGTTATTATGATTTTAATTTACTAATATCAGATTCTGAACCATTAGGATTAATTAATGCTTCAATATCTTTCCTTGGATGGCATGAAGGTGACCTCAACAATGCTACCGTTCCTAGTTACCAT
>Ga0308019_10000016_pt1 | contig 129814 bp, 115 predicted proteins | sample Neamet284_FD_203135 | JGI IMG/M metagenome (GOLD analysis project Ga0308019, IMG submission 203135) | Marine microbial communities from water near the shore, Antarctic Ocean - #284 | ecosystem: Environmental > Aquatic > Marine > Unclassified | place: Southern Ocean | collected 2014-10-01
CCAGGTGGCGATGGGGATGATGATTCGACACTTGGGGCAGTTGGAGATGCTCTACCAGGATTTGGATTAATGGCTGGAATGAGCGCTCTTGCAATGGCAGCAGTGGCAAGTTCCAGATTCAAGAAAAATGAATAGATTAGATAATTATCTGTCTATTGCCCTAATAGGTGACGGCTAGTTCTATTCTGACCACCAATTATTGGTCTTTTTTTCTGCCCAGTCCTCTTGATTACTAGATGAAATAAATGTATTTAATTCTTCCAAAGAGAGGTAACCATCCCCATCTACATCGCATTTATCGAATTCCATTCTAAGTTCAATTAATTCAGATTTACCCAGTTCCCAGAAGTAATCAACAAACTGTTCCTTGGTAATGAAACCATCATTATCGACATCTATTTCATCAAAATTAGTTCTATCATCCGAGTCAGTGTAAACACTAAAGTCTTCAAAGGATATTGGGGAATTATCAGAAGGCAAATCAAATTTTTTTGAAATTTTATCATATGCCATTTTAAAATCCCAATTCCAAGGTCTTTCATTTATACTTAAACCATCAAAGGCCGTCTCAGTAAATTCATCAAAAGATACTCGGCCGTCACCATCTTTGTCGTGTAGGTTCATCACCATTTTAGCCATTGGATTTGCTATGATTTTGCTAAGAGATGAAACTCTACTAGTTTTCTTAAGACCAGAACGAGGAGTTCTGAGTATGATTTCATTTTTTCTTGAAATGACATACTTCCCAGTACCCATAAAATGCATTATCACTTGTTTAATAAAAAGCATTATGATTAAGGTTAATGGAAATCCACAAACAATCAGAGGGATTATTGTAAATATCGAAGTCATTCCTGATATTCCATCCCCTACTTGATATCCACCTGCTTCCAAAGAGTAGTATATGAGTAATGAATCAAAAATAGAAAATACAACAATAGCAGTGCCCATTTGTTTAATTACCTCGAATGAGGTCATTTTTTTATCGCCTTTATTGAAATTTATCTCGGGCATCTAGACTCTCTCCATAAAAATATGAAATTAAAGAGACTCGACTTCGACATTGGTTTCTTCACCTGTTTCTAGATCTTTAATACGAACTTTACCGTCTTTCCATTCTTCTGGCATAATCATAACAAGGCGTTGGGCGCCAGACCTTTCTGCATGCTTGAAAGCCCACTTTAATCTCTTTTCTTCTAAGACTAAGTCAACTGCTCGACCAGCTGCCCTAAGAGACGATGAAACTGACATTGCAGCATTCCTTAATTCGGGACTTAATGAGATAACAATATCATCAATACCACTAGTTAGTTCGGGAATTAGTCCTTTTTCTGCTAATAATTCCATGATTACCATGTCACCAAAACCAAATCCAGTTGCAGGTAAATCTTTTCCACCTAATGTAGAAAGAAGTTTGTCATATCTTCCTCCACCACAAATTGCACGTAATTCACCGGCCCTATCATGAGCCTCGAATACTGGTCCAGTATAGTACGCCAAACCTCTAACAATAGATGCATCAAATTCAACCCATTCAGATATCCCATAAGCATCTAAGGCTGAAAATAGATTTGTTAGTTCAGATACTGCATCACTATCATCACCTAATACTTCTCTCAAGGAGTTCATATCTTTGATCCCGAGTGTTGATTGAATTGTGCCAATAGCATTAGCCTCTAATCCTAATTCGGATAATTGTTGGCTTACTACATCAGCAGGTAATTTATCCATCTTATCGACAATGATACATGTCTGAGCAAAGGTATCTCCCGTTATTCCGAGAGAACCTAATACTTCTTCGAGAACCTTGCGACTACTCATACGAATTACTAAATCTTCTTCAGTTAGGCCTACTCGATCGAAGAAAGTTACAAGTATAGAAATTAATTCTGCATCTGCTGATATTTCATTAGTACCCCAAATATCTACATTCCATTGATAGTGTTCTCTACCTCTACCACGCTGAGTTCTTTCGTATCTCCAACACTGAGGGATAGAATACCACTTTATTGGCATCGGTAAAGCACCGGCTCTAGCCATTACCATACGCGCTAAAGAAGGAGTCATCTCTGGCCTTAGAGCGACCTTACGATCACCTTTGTCTTGAAAATTATACAACTGTTGAGTTATCTCTTCTCCCTGCTTTCTCGTATACAGGTCTTCATGCTCAAGAACTGGGGCATCATATTCCTCAAAACCGTGCAATAGAGCCGCATCATCGAAGTTATCGAAAAGCCAATTTCGTAACCTCATATCTTCTGGATAGAAGTCTCGAGTACCTCGAACGCCTTGTGCCACGGTTATTCCAACAAACAGAGCCACTTCAAGCCTTACGTCGTTCACGGAAATTATCGAGCCTTTCTTTACGAGTTACCCTTCCATCAGAAAGTGGAAATGCAAAGAACCTAAGTCCTAAGAAAGTGAAAAATCCAAATGAACTAGTATTGACACCCCAAGATAGCCATTCGTTCAATTCAACTACCTCTACCAAGAGATAGAAAGTAACTGTTGATACAATCCATAGCACACCATATACAATCATCATTTTAGTAAAACTAGAGCGAATATCTGATTCGGACTCAAAGGTAAGCCAACGGTGTAACACAAAAGCCTGAATTGAACTGATAAAAAAGGAAATACCCCAACCAAATGTTTCGGGATATTCAGTCATAGCGGCGTAATCCGAGAAGAACCAATATAACGCAAAGAAAATTACTACATTGATACAGCCGACTGCACAATACATTGCATACTCTCGTAATAACTTAGACCAAGGGTATTCGTCACTTACGAGTTTAGACATTTTGTTCACGAGTTTTACAACTATTGCGCATGAAGTGTGTGAGTTTTTGTTTCACCATACTCATTTACGAATGTTTCAGGAAGAATTTCTCCAGCTTCTACTATGAATGGATCAGTTCCACCAGGTAAGTTATCAATCGATACTTCTGCACCTTTTGGAACATTTCTATAAAGAGGACGCGGTTCTAATTCCCAATTACCAGGCCAGAATGACCCATTTCTAGAGGTCACACGATTTATCAAGATATATTTGTTCATACTAATGAATAAAACAGCTGTAACTCCCCAGAATAAAAGAATAATCATAACTCCATCAGGATTTGTTGGGTTCCAAGGGTTGTGTTCTGCATTGAATATCAAGTCACTGAAATATGACAACATCAAAACGCCGAACATTAATGGGAATCCAAGGTACATGATATAGTCCCACCATCGACCAATCCACCAATCATTGTCTCCAGTATTAATGAAATCATCACGGAATGGAGATACTCCATTATCTAGATATTCTCTGAAATTAAATCCAGTAATATCATTCTCATCTTGCCAAACACGATATTGAGCCCAGCCATATTTCCAAATTGAGTAAGCGATAAACAACCCGCTGAACATTAAACCATATCCCCAGATGTGATCTTGAACTTCTAAGAATTGAGGGAATGCAACGCCAGAATCGGAGTCTACAAGAATCCATAAACCAGCACTAGGTAAACCAAACAAGAAGATTGCAAGAGTTGTGAAACCTACTGCTTTTTGTCGTTCAATACCATGATCTACGAAGTTCCTTACACAGAGTTCAACTGTTGAAATCATTGAAGTTAAAGCAGCAAACGAAAGTGCTAGGAAGAACATTGTAACCATTAGAAGTTGAACAACTGGACCACCAGGAGCCTGCGCGAAAACTTCTGGAAGAACTAGAAAAGTGATTGCACTGCTACCGCCACTTACAGCGGCTAGAGGATCGTCACTAACTGAGAATACTGCCATCATTACAGTTAAACCTGCAATTATAGAGATACTATTGTTTGCAAGACACATAGTTGCAGCGTTAAGAGTAGTATCCTCGTCCTTACGCATGTATACGGAATAAGTAATTGCCATACCCATACCTGCAGAACAAGACCAAGCAGATTGAGATAGGCCATTTATCCAAGTTTCAGGTTGACTAAGATATCCTGGTTGAATGCTAAACATGTAAATAAATCCGTCTAATGAACCATCATCTAAGTCCATAACGAATGCAAGGAATAGTGCTGCGAATAAAAGAATGAAAAGTGAAACCATTAGTGTGACGTTGACTTTCTCAATTGCCTTTGCTCCCTTCCAAATTGCAGCCATTGTAATAATAACTGCAATTAATTGAAAGAATACTACTTGATGCCAATTTTGTAAAAAATCATTCCATACCTGAACTGTATCTACTTCAGAACCTAAACCACCACGTATCGCAGTTTGAAAATAATTGATACACCACCCTGTAACTACTGCATAATAGAAACCAATTGCTGTAGAAATCCAAGCGGTCCAAAGACCCATCCAAGCAAATTTATTCCCTGCAAAAATACGGAAAGTACCAACAGTACCTGTACGACTTCTTTTACCCAATGCAAATTCAGCAATGATTAGAGGTATAGACCATAAAAATAGAAAAATTAACCAAGGAACAAGGAAGGAACCGCCTCCATTTGCACCGACCATTCGTGGGAAACGCCAAATGTTCCCTGTACCAATAGCAGCACCGATAGTAGCGAAGATTAATCCTAACCTGCCACTAAATTCATCGGAGCTTGGTTCGTCTTGTGCTTTCATTAAGCATCCCTCTTAGTTCGCATTTCTGCTGGTAAACCAAGGACATCACGATCATCATTAAACATCTCTTTCAAGGTGTAACCGAGACCGCCCCAAACCATTGTTGCTATCAAAGCAAACATCAGTAGAGCGAGAACACTCGAGCCAAATGCTGCTCGATAAGGTATTGATAATTCATAATAATTAGGCCCGTCGGAAAGTGTAGGGTAAGAAAATGGGAACGCTCCATTAGTTGTACCAAGCATTGCTTTGTAGTGTATCTTACCTACTGAGCTATCAGGAACAGGTACTTTTGCCTGTAGCAAAGTGCCATTACTTCCATCCAGAAGTACACAGGATAATCCCATCGTATCATCAAAAGCAGACATTTCCCAAGGTACTTCTTGCCATTCTGTAGGTCCAAAGTCATCTTGCTGCCTGGTTGGTTCAACTAATCTCCACATCAAATGTGTACGAGTCATGTTAGTAGTGTAAGGGAAAGTTGAATCTAAACAAAAACCAATAGGAATCTCACCTTTAGATGGGACTAATACCTCACTTGGAGCCGCTAACCATTGGGATACAGTGGTATTCTCGATTCCAACTATTGCACGATATTTTGGATCATCTGCCATCTCTATCATGTAAAATGGTACACCCAAATTACGAACTGCAATATGAGAAATATCTTCAGGATTTTGATGGAATGCTGTTCCTATTTCCATAGTGTAACAATAAGAATTATGGACACCATAATGCCAATCGCAGAAATCCCCTGTTGTTGGGTATAGGTCTGAGGATTGCATAGGTGCATAGTCTGTCATTTCAGCCATTTGAATACCGTGATAAACTAGAAATTCATCATCTGGAGTGTAACAGTTTGTACAGTGACCCCATGGCCATAACACAAGTTCAGAGTATGCATGCCATGTCAATGTAGCTTTGAATTCTGAAGCACCATCGCCATTGTCATCATTCATTTCAGTCAGATCTTGTATGAATTTTGTTTCAGGCTCGCTGTTACCTCCCCACCAATCTTCATCAGTCAAACCATCTGCATCGTCATCTTTACCATCAACATGGTCTTCATTTATCTGACCATCTTCATCATTGTCAGTATCATCCACTGGACCATTGTAAACATCATTATTTGCACCTGCTTCTCCTGCATAGCACATCCCTGGGAAAAGAGGACCAGTTGCACCTAAAGGAGCACCCCACTCATACTGGTAGTTACGATTCAAATCTACGCCATCGCACGTTGAATCGGGTTCTTGATCAATATCAGGAATAGGAGTTACGCCAGTTACAGTATTATCACGAAGATTCTTTCTCCAACCAGCCGAACCGCAATCCCAAGGTTCTTCTCCAGGACATTGTTCAGGCATGAACACTTCACGATCGTAGATGTTACCATCAACATTCAACATGGGTATTAGATAAATTTCACGCGTATTTACTAAATCTGTAATCCATTGTTCAGAAAAGTCTTCATCAACTCCAAGATCGCCAGGGCCACAGGGATTTCCATCACCATTACTATCTTGAGCACTAGAATTTAGTGATAAACAGTCTCCATCATTATCTATTCCATCCCAACCATCTTCGTCGATTAATCCATCACCGTCATTATCAACACCTGCCATACCATAATAGTAAGCAATTGTTTCTAGCATAAGCATTGGTACTTCATAAGACATCCATTCTCTTGCATGATGGTTGCCAACTAACATTACATCAGGTAAATCTGCATAATTACCGCAATCTCCTACGAATACATTACAATCTCCACCAGATACGCCTTCAAGAGCTTCTCCTCCACCAGTAATTTTGACCCAAGGACTTGCATAATTATAGTGCCAACCTTGGTAATTATTTGCAGTCATTTCCTGACCTCTTTGGTTAACTCCACCAACTAATCCTTCATGGAAACTCATAATTTCCATATTCTGATCTACTAGATGCTGCATTCTATTTTTCATTGAATCATAATCGTGATACTCACGAAATTGTAATCTATCATCTCCTCCCCATGGGAAAATTTGATTTGAATATGCAAATGACCAGATATCTTCTGGCTCTAGATTCTCATTTGTTTCTTGAGCACCGACAGGTGCAATCAAGGTTATTGGGGCTAAAACGGATAATAGCAAGGGCATAAGAAGTGCCATTGCAGGAATTCTTCGAGGATTTGAGATGATTCTTGAACCATCATTAACGCTGCTGCCCGCCATGTTATCGTACATGCGAGAAGTGTTTGGGTCTTGAAAGCCTCGTATTTACGGTATCCATTGTCTGAGGGGGATTCATAAGTATGAGGTGAAACCGATTGAATATGCAAGTACTTACAGACTTTATGAATGGCGATGTCGTATTCCAAGATTTTTCACAAGGATCATTGGTGATTCTTACCTTACTAATTGGACTCTCAGTAGCAGTAGGAGGGCTCTCAAGAAGGTATGTTTTTCCGGTCTTGATGAGTTTCTTATCTAAGACAGAAAGAATAGATGGAAAAACACTGTTTGCTCCTCGCTCATTGGGATGGATGATTGGAACATTATTTCTCAGTAAATCATTAGAATATTTATCTGAGAATTGTGAACCAATTTGGAATCAAAGTATGATAGATGAATTAACATACGCTATTTTTACAATATTCATCATCATGATGTTGGTGGCAGCTTATCGTTTAGTGGACTATCTGGATGCTTTTATCGTAGTCGAGGGTGATGATAATATCGCTTCAAGACGCTCACTAGCAAGTGTCGCAGAATCAGTAGGTAGAGTTGCTGTTGTTTTGATAGGTGCATTTGTTATTGCAGGATATGCTGGAGTAGACTTGAATGGACTAATAGCTGGCCTAGGAATTACTGGTCTAGCCCTAGCCCTAGCAGCAAAAGATTCTGTATCAAATATTTTTGGCGCTATTTCAATCTTAATCGATCAACCATTCAATGTTGGTGACTGGATTATTGTTGATGGTGTTGAAGGAGAAGTCATAAACATCGGTCTGAGAACTACATTGATTAGAACTTCCGCTGATACAATGATTACTGTCCCTAATTCGAATATGGTTAATTCTCCAGTTGAAAACTTTAGTAAAAGAAGATTTCGAAGAATTACTCCAAAATTCGAATTAGAAGAAGATAGTAACCCTGCTGCGCTCAAAGAATTTTGTGAGATTCTACTAAAAGCGGTCCAAGACGATGCTAGATCGATAAAAGAAGATGATTCATGGGTTAGAGTCAAGACTTTTGGAACTGCAATGGTTTTAGTGGCAGGAAATTTCTACTGTATTTCATCTGCATCTACGCAAAGGGAACTAAATGAAGACATCTTAATGATAGCGAGAGAAACTGCTGAAAAACTAGGCCTAATATTCTTTGAACCACGTCTAAGAAGTAGTAAGTAAGGTGGAGAAATGACTATTCTTGTTCTCATAAGGCATGGACAGTCTTTATGGAATGCTGAAAATAGATTTACCGGATGGACCGATATTGACCTTTCTAAAAAAGGTGAACATGAAGCTGAAATGGCTGGTAAAACTTTAGAAAATATATCATTTGATGTTGTTCATACAAGTGCCCTTATGAGAGCTCAAAGAACTGCAGAAATTATTATTCAAAATAATAAAATATCGAAAAATGTCCCTGTTTACAAAGATAATCGGTTGAATGAAAGAAATTATGGCTCGTTACAGGGACTTAATAAGACTGAAACCGCAGAGAAATATGGTGCTGAGCAAGTACATATTTGGAGACGCTCATTTGACATCGCTCCACCGGATGGAGAAAGTTTGAAGATGACTGCTGAAAGAACTTTGCCTTATTTCAAAGAGGACATATTAAAACATCTAAATGAGGGAAAGAATGTGCTTATTTCAGCACATGGAAATTCTCTAAGATCGATTGTAATGCACATTGAAAACATATCAAAAGAAAATATTGTCAAATTAGAAATACAGACCGGCATGCCAAGAACATATGAGTATCAAAACAATATTTTTACAAAAATCGAATAATTATTACTGATTCCATTTCCTTAAAATTGAGGTCTCAGGAGAAGGGGCTAATTTCCGATATGATATGAAAATACCAACTGTAACTGGAATTAATATCAATGGGAATAGCAGGTCATCAGAGGTACCGATAGCATATTCATAAAATCCAATTGCAGAGAAAAATCCAGTCATGAAAGATAATGCAGCTATTGTTCGATGACTGAACATTGATTTCTGGAAAGAGGGGACATCTTGCATGATAGATACGGCGGGTTCTGGTTTGCCAGATTGATGAGAAACAGCTTCGATAACGTCAAGTAAACATTGTTCATATTCCCAAAAGAATGCTCCACCGCGAGGAGTATAAAATATATTCTTAGATGACCAAGTAGATGGAGCAGTAGATTGCCATCCTTCAATTAAAGAACTGCGTAGTTCTGACATTTTGAGCGTAGAGTCACATGAGAAATAGATTCTATTCAGATCATGGAGAAGTGAAGATAAATCTCTTATCGCGGGAAATTCACATTCTGGTTTTATGATACTATCCGCTAGACGTGGCCTAGAGAAATGAATGTTATATGATTCAGAGTTATTATCAATAATATCAGAGAATCTAATATCACCAATTGTAATTATACAAACAGTATTTTTTGTATGGGGTGCTCTCCACATTGTTTTCGCACGTAATGATGCCTCGAGATGCTCGAGTCTCTTATTCCACCTCTTTGCATCACGAGGAGTTATTCGAGCATTTTCAGCTTCCTTGTGATATCGACCAAGGGCTGCTGCTGATTGAAAGATAATTCCCTTGGACTTGTTTAAATCATTAGACTGAATGGCATCATGAAGCCTCGAATCTAAATCTTTCTTTTCCTCTGTCCATTCTCTTACAGATATAATATCAATACCATTCCAAGTGTATCCTCCAATAGGGATTATGCTTCCAGGTGGCGCTATACTTACTCTAGCACGGAATCTACCATCTGTTCCCCAAGGAAAAAATTCTGCTAACCAATAAACTCCGTTATTGTTTAATTTTAAGCTGATACCTCTGTCTGTATTGACTATATTTTCTACCGTAATAATTCCAGAAGGAACCTTTCCCCAAGATTGTAAATCGGATATTGTCTGCGACCAGTTATTTACATCAAGAGGTTCGAGCATTTTAGATCTCAAGCCAATACCTGCAAAAATTAGCCAATTGAATCCATCAGGAGCTTCATCATCCGATTCCAACTGCGACATTGCAGCAGGTTTCCAACTATTCTCAGTCTCGGACATACTGACTCACCTGTGTCCACGAAGGAGTAGTAGATTTCATGCAATCGGTCAGGGAATCTTTGATATGGTGGTGGTTTAGGCAACAACATGAGCGAGATATCCGACATCCCACTAGCCGTCGATATGGACGGAACTCTAATTCTAACGGATATGAGTTATATTAGTATCAGAAGAGTTCTACTAAAACGGCCTTGGATGATAGTGAGTTTGCTTTCTAAAGAATTCAGAAATAAGAGGGCAGAATGGAAAAGAGACTTGGCAAAAAAGTTAGTATTTGACCCTGCTGAATTAGAATATCATGCCGCTTTTTTGGATTGGTTGACAGGAGAACATGCTCGAGGAAGAACTCTAATTCTTGCAACGGCATCAGATAGAATAATTGCTGAACAAGTTGCAGCTCATGTAGGCCTATTCTCAGATGTTCTCGCCTCAGATGCTCAGTATAACCTTCGAGGAAAGAAAAAAGCTGAGGCGCTAATAGCGAGATATGGAGATATGAAATTTGGTTATGCAGGTAACAGCCATCATGATTTACCAGTATGGAAACACTCAGGACAGATTATTGTCGTAAATCCTGAAAAAAAACTATTAGAGAAAGTGAATAATGATGCACATATTGTATTTGAGTAAGGATGCCTCAATCCAACGACTTTAGACACAGAGTACATTCGCTCTAACATGGGTCGAACACGCAGAGCTGCTGGTCGTCGCATTGACTCTTTAGCGAAATGGCTTCTAAAATTTAGAATAATTGCTATTCCTGCAAGAACTATTGCAGGTTCAAGCCTAGTCTGGAGTTTAGTATCAAGATCCGATAGAATACGAACTAACAGGTTGAAAGATAGGATTCTAAAAGATACCAGACCAAAACATATTTCTATAATTATGGACGGTAATAGAAGATTTGCATGGAGTAGAGAAATTGAAACAAGAGTTGGTCATGAAAAAGGAAAAGAAAAACTGAAACAGGTTATGGATTGGGTATTGGATCTAAACATACAGTACCTTTCCGTCTATGCACTCTCAACTGAAAATATTAAAGAAAGAAGTCAAGAAGAATTGGAATCATTGTATGAACTGTATACTGAGGGATTAAATGAAATGGCAAATGACCCTAAAATTCACAATATGAAAGTTAAAGTTCAAGCAGTTGGAAGACTCGAAATGTTACCTGAAAATGTAAGAAATGCTATTAAAAATATTGAAGAAAAAACTTCAAGTTATTCAAATTTCTTATTCACAGTATGTTTGGCCTACGGAGGAAGAGAAGAGATTGTAGACGCTGTGCGCAAAGTAGCAGAAGAGCATTCAAAAGGTGAAATAACATTAGAAGAAATAGATACTAAGAAAATTTCAAGTAAACTCTATACAGCAAATCTGCCAGATCCTGACTTAGTTATCAGAACAAGTGGCGAAGAAAGAATTTCAAATTTCTTGTTATGGCAAATTGCATATTCGGAATTGCACTTCACCGATGTACATTGGCCGTCATTTAGTAAACAAGATTTGTATGAAGCCATAGATTCATATCAAAGTAGGAGGAGAAGATATGGGGAATGAGAGATGTGCCCAATGTGGCCGTGATGATTACCATAACCCATCAGTTACAGTAGATGCTATCGCGACGAGAGATGGGCTAGATGGCCTAGAATTATTAATGATAAAAAGAGGGCCTGAACCTCCAGAATGGGAAGGGATGTGGGCATTCCCTGGCGGTTTTGTAGATTATGGTGAAGATCCAGAAGATGCTGTGATAAGAGAATTAATGGAAGAAACTGGTGTAATAGGAAAATATCCCTTATCTTTAACAATACTAGGAGCACCTGGAAGAGATCCAAGAAAACATTGCATAGGATTATTCTACTTAGTAGAAGTTGATTCCAATTCTAAACCAGTGGGAGCTGATGATGCAATTGATGCAAAATGGATCCCTATCAAACAACTAACTGAAAAAAATGTTGCTGGTGATCATTCAAAAGTTATTGATATACTTCGTGAATAAACATATCAGCAACAACATAGTGCGAGAATCATGGCTCGCAAATTGAAAATTGATAATGACAGTAAAGTATGGGCACCATATAGCCCGGGGATTACGGTTAGAGATCATATCTGGCTTGCTGGACAAATAGGAATAGAAGGAGGAGATGATGTTGTATCTCAGACTAAAGAGGCTTTACGAAAAATTGACAATTTATTAGAAATTGCTAATAGTTCAAAATATGATTTAGTCATGGTAACTATTCTATTAACCAATATAGAGGATTATTCTGATGTTAACGAAGTTTATGGAAAATGGTTAGGTGAATCAATGCCTCCTGCAAGAGCCGCATATGAGGTCAGTAAACTTCCTGCTGGTGCGATAATTGAAATTATATGTGAGGCTTTTAGAGGCTCAGGAACTGAATAAAAGAGTATTTTCATTAAAATGATACTCACTGAGCCCATAGAGATGATGAAGTAAAACCCTTAGGAGTAAGCATGAGTGTGTTCAAGGCGTATGATATTCGTGGATTAGCGCATTCGGAATTAGATTCTGAATTTGCAGAAAGGTTAGGTCGCGCTCTAGCGACTCATCTTAATGCAAAATCAGTAGCTGTGGCTTCAGATATTAGAGAATCAGGCCCCGAGTTACATGATGCACTCTTAAGAGGTTTAAACTCATCTGGAGCAGATGTTTTAGACTTAGGAATTACTACTACAGGGGTGTTGTATAGAGCAACTGTAGATCTTCCTGTAGACGCATCGATTGTAATAACAGCGAGTCATAACCCTCCAGAGTATAATGGATTCAAAATATGCAATGGTAGTTTACCCATGGCTGGAGAAGAACTTCAAGACCTCAAAAAAACATTTGACAAAGGAGATTTTAAAAATGGAAATGGTATTATCAAAAATCTTTCTAATTTTGAAAATAAATATTTGGAAACAATTGTTAGAAATGCAGGCATTCCTCAACGAAAAATGAAAATTGCAATCGATTGTGGTAATGCGGTTCCTGGTCCATTAACAATTAAATTAATGGAAAAACTAGGTGTCGAATTAATATCAATTCATTGCAATTGGGATAATAAATTTCCAAATCATCCTCCAGATCCAACACGACCTGAGAATATGAGAGATTTAGCTAAAGCAGTTATAGAAAATAAAGCCGAATTTGGAATTGGAATGGATGGAGATGGAGATAGAATTGGTGTAGTAGATGAGGCTGGTAATTTTATCCATCCAGATAGATTAATGACAATTTTTGCAAAAGATATCCTTCGTGAGAGAAAAGGTGGCACTGAATCAGAAAGAACTGTTTTCTTTGATGTGAAATGTAGTATGGCTCTGGAAGATGCAATTACTTCTGCAGGAGGGATTCCAGTAATGGTTAGAACTGGTCACTCATTCATGAAAAGAGAGTTAAGAAATAATCCTGATTCTCCATTGGCAGGAGAGATGTCAGGGCATTTCTTCCTAAATGATAGATGGCCAGGATTTGATGATTCATTATACAATACTGCCAGATTACTCGAGATCATTGCTAGAGAACCTTCACCAGAAAGTGGTGGACCTGTATTCTCAGATTGGTTTACAGATTTACCTAACTATGCTTCAACAGGAGAAGCTAAAGTTCCACTAGATAGAGATAGAGAAGAAACTATGGATTTTGTAACAAATGCTTTTACTGATATGAAGAAGTCAACCGTTGATGGAGTTAGAGTAAGATATCCTGATGGTTGGTACCTTTGCCGTCCAAGTAATACTGAACCAATTCTTGTGATGCGCGCTGAAGCTTCGAGTGAAGAAAATTTAAAGAAAATAAAAGAAGATGTCGAATATAGATTAGGGGAAAAAATAAATCTTAAAAAATTCCACGAATCTTAACTTACATTCTGAAATTTTTTCATTAATTCAACCATCAAAAAATAACCAATTACTGTGGCACTAAGTCCGCCGCCAAGAGCAGGATAAAAATCCCATCCTCTTTGAATTAATTCTGGCATTACAATAAATAATAATAAAGAAGGGAGTACTAACCATACAATATCTTTGGTAAAATTAACTATATCACCACCACTGGCTCCATTATGATTCATCCACATCATTGCAAGAACACTGACTAATGGAATAGATGCTAGTACTGCTGCAAGTAAAGTATCACGCTGACTTAATTGAGCGACTGCAAAAATTATCACTGCGGTTAGTAATATCTTGAACATATCAAAAACTAAACTTGACATGAAAAAAACCATTTCTAATTTTATTCCATACCACTATTTGCTAACATTAAAGGGATGCAAACTATTACCGCACAAATACCTAGACAAAATGCTCCACAAAAACCTTGTTGCATGGCTCCAGTTGCTGCATCGCTGCCCATATAATCAGCAGTTAGAGCACTATTTATGGTTGAGATTACCCAACCGGTAACGATAGCAGCTAAAACTATCCAAATACCTTTTTTCTCATAAAGGTACATCTTATATCCACCAATTATTCCCATGACTGTTGGAATCAATGAAAGAAATACAGACAATAAAATAATACTCGTTGGTAATGGTTCAAGACCTACATCCTCACCTCCTTCGAAGCTAGAAATTAAGTCGAGAGCAAACAAGCCGATAATACCGAATATTTGCATTATCACATAGTAAATAATCACTAATATTCCAATGATTTGTGGTGCTTTACTCTTTTCTACGAGATACATTTGTCCTGCTGGTTGAACATTTACCATCTCAGGTTGCGAATTAACTGCACCCGAGAATACATCATTTCCTTCATCACTCATGCACTTACCGATAAGTGAATACACTTAGAACTTGGGACGGATTATAATTGATTATCTAATTCTAAAGATGATAAAATATTTATGAATTTATTATTAGAACGGGCTAATGAATCAAGCACGGGCATAAAACCACCAGAAAGCATCGTTAGACATGCTCCACCACCTGTACTATTGTGAGTTACTAAATCAACTACTCCTCTATTACTCACTAAGGCACTAGTGTGACCACCACCGACTATAGTAACAGCAGATGATTCAGTACACATATTTAGAATCTCGATAGTTCCAAAGGCAAAACCAGGTAACTCGAAGTAAGATGCTGGGCCATTCCATAAGATACAACCTGCATTAATCATTAGCGGCCTAATTTGCATTAAAGTTGAAATTCCAATATCATAGATTGGATAGTTAGTAGGGAGTTTTTTTACATTCATAGCGACTCGATTACCATCTACTTCTATAGCTACATCAGTTGGTAAAAGAAAGTACTCAGAATGGTTTTCATATAAATAAACAGCCATATCCCAGGTTTCTTGAAAATCTTCACCTAATGTATTACGAATAAATGACTTGTTTACCTCTCCAATATCAACTCCACTGGCCCATAACATCATGTTACCAACAACACCAACAACAGGAATTGTATCAATTATATTCTTATCAATCAAATTTTTAGCTACGCGTAATGAATCATCACATTTTGTGCCACCAAGTATAGCAATATATGGCCTTGGAGGATCATTTACTGCAATCTGTAAATTATCTATTTCCTTAGCCATCAATCGTCCTGCAATACAAGGGACTATTTCTGAGAAACCCGTTAAAGAGGGTGAATTCCGGTGTGCGGCTGCAAAAGCATCAGTTACATATGCATCAATTAAAGGCGCTAATTTCTGTATTATTTCTGAACTAGCAGTTTCTTCGGGAGATGCTTTCTTCATAGAATTCTCATCATCATGCATTCTAATATTATCTAGGAATAGTATTTCCCCAACTTTTAGATTGCTAATTGTCTCGATTGCTAAATCTCCACAAATATCTGCTACAAAGTTAATTTTTTTACCAATTAAACGAGAAATACGATCAGCATGCTGTGACATATCTGTGAAATCTATTTTACCAGGTCGTGATTGATGGCCTATCATTACAACTTTAGAATTTTTTAAAGAATTAAGAGTTGGTATAATCGCCCTTAATCGACTATCGTCAAGAAAAGCCCCAGTAGATGGTTCTAATGGTGAATTTACGTCTACACGATAGAGAACTACTTTGCCGCCGAGACGGACATCGTCCAGTGTAAGGACGTCACTCACGTTCACCCGCAAAGGCTAGGACTCTTTGACCGTAATGGTCGAAATAGTCTTACATCTCTTCCCCAATACCTTTGTGATTGATACTACCACGCATATACATGGCATGGGATATGGGAAGATTGACAGGCCCTGACGGTGTAGATTGGAGAGTACCTGTAAGTGAATTAGAAAACCGTAGAATAAGGCTTGCAAAGGCTCTATCTGAGAATGGAATGGAATCAGCACTCATCGATGATCCTGTTGAATTATACTGGCTCACAGGTGGACGCCAAAATGGAATGATTTTAGTTGGAGCTAAGGATTCAGATGTTCAAACTACGCATTGGGTGAAAAGATCACTTGATAGAGCAATTTTTGAATCAGGAGGGAATGATTGCCCACATCCAGTTGTTGCACAGCCAAGAATGACAGAATTAGCTGATTCTATTCGAAAAAAAGGAGGGTTTTCAAAACCTTCAATGTTAGATGGAAAAATTCCACATAGTCGTTGGAGATTTTTTTCTGAAAAAATGAAATCCTTAGATGGGGAATCGAAAGATTGTACTTCAATACTATATGATTTAAGAGAAAAGAAATCTAAATGGGAAATACAAATGCTCCGCGATAGTGGTAACATCAACAAGTCTATGTTCGAGGCAATTAGAGAAATTGGAGGTTTGGGCAAAACCGAATTAGAGATGGCGGCAGTTGCTGATGAAGTTAGTCGGACTGCAGGTTTCGGTGGAAGAATAAGGATGAGAAAGTGGCCAATGGATTGTGATAGGGTTGTAATTGTAGCTGGAGAGTCTGCAGCTGTACCATCATATTTTGACTCTGCAATCGGAGGAATTGGGGCAAGTCCAATATCCTCTCTAGGATCGGGGCATGCTAAAATAAAGATGAATTCACCTGTCACTGTTGATATTGTACATTTACATCGAGGTTATGTTTCTGATTGCACACGTATGTTTAGTGCTGGACCCCTAGATAATCAATGGATGGAAAGACTTGATCATATGGTTGAAATTCGTAATGCAGTAGTTTCTAGTCTAGGAAAGGGAGATGACTGTTCTAAAACCTGGGAGATTGGAAGTTTAATGGCAAAGGAAATGGGATATTCCGACAATCTCATGGGAATGCTTCCAGATAAATCTCATTTCCTAGGTCATTCAGTAGGACTAGAATTAGATGAGACTCCGGTTATTGCAAAGGGTTTTGACCGACCCTTGTGTATTGGAGGAACTATGGCAATAGAACCTAAAGTGATATTTCCTGATGGTTGTATAGGAACTGAAGATACTTTTGTAAGGACAAAAGATGGAATGGAATATCTAACAATGGGAGAATCTTTTCCTCTAATAACAGATTGGATTTAAAGAATTAAGGGATTATACTAATTCATACAAGCCTTCCGAAGGCTTGTGTCTAAAGCATCTAGTGCAGTTCATCGCAGAATTGCTAAAATTCTTAGAGAAAGAAAAGAGCCGCATGGTAAATCATTCAAGGATGAAGATATTCTGAAAGGAGTTGAAATTAGTGAGTCTGGTATTGCAGAGTTATGGATTAAACCTACACATCCTTATTGCCCATGTTGTATTAGTGATTTAATAGAATTAAGAAGATTGATAAAAAATACAAAAGGAATTCTTGCATGTCATATAGAAGTAGTTTCAATACCACAAGCTAAAAGATGGACTGCAGCTGTAAATGAATAGTTTGAATGTTCATTTCTCTTCTCTTTCCCATCTTTTCGCTCGTCTTTGATTCACTTCATCAATTTTGGATTTAACACGCCGAGATAGCCACCATACTGCGAATGTTATTGCTAAAATATCAAAAACTAGAAGACGTACTAATTCTTTATCACTCCAGTCAATCATAATTATACCTCAGAGTGGTGGAATTGTATCAATGTCACAAGCTCCTTCGGGACTCATACAGCAGGCGAGTATTCCTCCGTCTTCTATTAAAAATTCGTCTAAGCCAGGAGGTAAAGGGTCAGGATAGGGGACGTTTCCAGAGATTAATCTAACAAGACAGGTTCCACAATTCCCTGAAGTACAATTTCTAGGAATTTCTATTCCTAAACTATCTGCTAAATCTACGAGAAATTCTCCATCTTTCACCTCTATAGAACCGAGAAGTAACCTTCCACGGAAGAAGCGGGCGATAGCCATGATTCATCCCATAGAGAGGGGTATCTTCAATCCATCCAAGAAACAAATCTGAATTGGAGTGCCTCAACGATCTTCCCATCGGGTCCAACGGCCCGTTTGTTTATTGAAATATAATCCTGCTTTTTTCATCCATTTATTGAATTTAGTAGCACCAGCACCAGTTGCGAGAATAAATTCTTCCCTATGTTCTTGAGCTTGGATGTACCCTTTAAGTTCTATTTTTTCTTCTATCCAATCTTCGATACTCATTAATCCACCAGATAGTTTACTTGCTTCGACTGCTGCTTCAACTTCAGCAAATGATGCACCTGTAGATTCAAGATCTCTCTTAATCAAATCATCGACGCTAAGATGTTCTTCTTTTTTAGGTGGTTGATGAACCTTCAAACGCGGACCTTTTTGAGGGTCGATAATTAGTCTATCTTCATTGCCTAATTTATTTTCAACTATTTGTGCCATTGGTGCACGGAATTCTTTTTCACAATCCCAACAAATCAACATGAAATCAGTCATATCTTCCATGACATTTCCACCTCTAGGGTCCATTTCTTCACCACAGTCAGGACAAGCATGCATACACAGTATTGGGGCTAATTTTCGACGAAAATCAACTATATCTTGAGGTGTCCCCGAGAGATCTAATAATTCGTGATCTCTTGCTGCCTCAAGGCCTCTAGTTTCAAGTTGGTCTCTTAATTTAGTACGCTGCTCATCTTTACCTTCTTCATCAAAAGTATTCTCTAACTTAACAATAAGTTCGACTGTCTTTCCCAATCTATTCATTACTAATTTCTTTTCACGAAATTGTTCGACTCGAGCAATGCGTAACTGTTCTTTCTTCTCCAATAATTCTGAATGAAGATCTTTTTGTTCACGCTTGAATCTCTGTTCTTCAATCTTATCAACTTTTTTCTTAACGCCACTATCCGAAAGAACATCGGCAAGATATCTTTGTTTAGATGAGGAGCGAGGTCCAGACTTTACTGCATCTAGTACAGATGTTGCTATTTCCTTCTTCAGGCCATAATTATTAGTCAAAGTTTCGACATCTAAACCTTTGAGGTCGCCAACCTTAATCCCACCATCTGACAGGATTTGAGCTGTCTTTTCATCTATCCCACGACGCAATAATGCGAGATAGGTATCCTTCTTTGCCATATTAATATCTCTTAACGCGAATGTACCATCGGCTTCGCAGTAATCCGCCGAACCATGCGTACGCTATCAAGGCGCGGTCAGAATTATCTCGTTTATTCAACATATGATGAAATTCTATTAGCAATTATAACCCATTCTTCTGGTTCAAAAACATCTGGCCTATTGTCTGACCAATCATTAGAGAAGCCTTCAGGAGGATTTTGTAATAATGCATCAACAGCGGATTTCCAGCGAGATTTATGCCATCCGCGAACTCGGCTAATTCGGCGAGGAACTTGAGAAAGTAATGTCCTTATTTTCTTTCGACGACTCGAAAAACAATGTTGAGTAATTAATTTAAACATCTTACGAGAAATTTCTCCATTCTCTTGAGAGCGATCAATCGGAGTGAGCGATACTAATCTCGAATTTACCCGTGGTGCGGGACTAAAAGCACCTCCAGGCACTTTTCTATCTAAAGTAACATCAAAATCAAGCCATAGAGATAGTCCCAATGGACTAAGAGACCCAAAATGTTCCATAGACATTCGTTCAGCAAATTCATCTTGAACAAGTAATACTATTGCTTTAAGAGGAGTTTTAGAATGATATTGTTGGATTTTCTCAAGTACTGGACTAGATATTTGATAAGGTAAATTAGCCACTATATGAGTTAAATCACTAGGCCAATTTAATTTTAATGCATCACCTAAAATTAATTCAAGTTTATTATCGGCATCGCCAAATACTCTTTTCAGGTGTGAAATCGCATCCTCATCGATTTCAATGCCAATTACTTTCGCTTCACTTCTTAATAGAGATAGAGTTAGAGAACCTGGCCCGGGCCCTATTTCAAGTATTTTAGAATCGGAATTTAGGGGGAAACCCTCTTCATCACAAATCTCGATTGAACGAGAAATCACTTTTTTATCGAGAAGAAAGTGTTGACCTAGTGATTTATCTGGAACAATATGGTCTCGAAGTAAATCGACAAGAAGTCTAGGATTTAAATCATCCATATTAATCCCTGATTAATTGGACGTTCGTATTAGATTATCAAGAATACTACGATTGTTTAAAGGATCTTCGATTTCAATAAGATATCTCTCTGCTAATAATGTAATTGAATCGATATCACAAGCCTCATCGACTTCAGAAAATTCCATCCAACCTGCCATTCCTCGAGATTGGACCATCTTTTGTGCCTTGGACTTACCAATACGTGGAAGAAGTTGGAATGCATGCACTTTCAAAGAGATATTATTAGCTCGATTATAAAAACCAAGATGAAGTTCAGAATTATCCTTAATGGCGCCAATTAATTCCTCAAGTATTATGTCTTCACCATTTGTCGATAAATCACGATAGCGAAGTAAAGACATAGGTCCAATTTTATTATCTTCGACAAATAATCTTGAACCATTAACTATACCCTCCTTGTCTAAAACTCTAGCGCGAACTAAGTATAATGATGGTTCGGTTAATGCATGGACTTCATGACCCATTGGACGCCTCTGAGATATATCTAAAATTCTCAAATGTGTCTCACCCGAGAAAATAGACATTGGACTGTCTCCGACATCAGATGGGGGGCTCGCATGCATTACGCTCAACTACTTCAGACAGGTCTTCATTCAAGAATCAATTCATTGAAGAAACACTAATTTATGCACTCAAAGTACATGTTGGCGGATTATAGTAAGGAGTTCTTCGACTTCGGAAGTATCCATTGCAATTCTCTTACCTGAAATGACAACTCTAACTCCTTTGACATTCAAGGGGGTTAATTCTGCTAATTTAGAGCAAATTTCGGGATATTGAGAAAGTTTCTCATTTTCAGAGAGAGCATTGTAAAGTGCAGTAAACACTTTAGCGTCAGTTTTGGTTCCACCACGATTGGTCGAAGCAGCCCATTCTGCATGTTGTAAAGCCATTATCTGCTCATATGATAAGTCTCCACGTCTTTCACGTGCATCGGCAAGAAGTTCACGTACCGTAGCAAAGTCTACAAATTCTTTTTCACTCATTAAAATCATTCCTTAATTGGTTTAAGATGCTCTGGGCGAGCAACTGCTGTCTTTTTCTTGTTACCATCTTTGAAATTAACAATGTATGCACGACCTTGCTTACCTGCAATAACACCTGTGCGTCCTTGAAATCTACGATGAGGCATGCCTTTGTGTTGAGCACCATCTAAAACAATAGCAACTCTATCTCCTTCAGCATACGGGTACATTACTTTATTAATAAAAACTCGACCTTTTTCACGCTTACTTTTCTTAAGAATTGAGCGTGTCCCTTGGCGTTGTCCATGCGTCCTTGTTACCATGATATCACCTTACAGACCTTATGTCTTGGAAGCGGTCGACCTGCCTCGTATTCTTAAGGACTCGGATTTGATTAATTACTCAATCATAGTGTATATCTTCAACATCAAGCCAAAGAACAGTGCATTCTTTGTCACCTAAAACGCTACGTACAGAGGGTACTGTTCGACCTTCATCGGAATGAACTAACTCTTTGACGTACGTTCCAGCTTCACAACGAACCGAAAATTGGACTTCATTGCCTTCAACAATAATATTAGAAAGTGAGACTACTTTTCTTTTCCTGTTCTTCGCAGCTCTTCGATGAGATACGCGCTTAGGAGTTTCTTGTGATAACTCTACGCCAGAAAGAGATGAGATCGCTTCAATTACAGTTCCTTCATCTAATATTTCATCTACTTGAAACCTGATGGTATATGATTTTTCAGAACGACTTTCTTTAACCTTAACAACTTCAGAACGATTTGACCATCTGAGGCCATTTATCTCAACCTTACCTTCAGTATTCTCATTAACCGCTTTCTGTATTTCCTCGAGATTAGCTAGTCGAGTTCTTGGTTTCTTTATTTCTATAACAAAAGGACGACCTGTACCTAGGCATCTTACATCGATATCTTCTCTACCCATTCCATGGAAGGAGGTATCTTCAGCAGCTAATGAAAGACGAATAGGTTCACCTATCAGATCTTGAACTGACTCTGCATACTGGAGACCTGTTTCATTACAAGATTCGCACCCTTCTGCGCGGCCACGGCAAGCTCGACAAGGCCACCTTGTTTGGGGTAAATCGCGAATTAATTTACGATATCTGCCATACAAAAACACAGGTCTGACATCAACATCGACCATCAGCGTTAGACCATCGATTAAAATCATTAAATCCGGTTTCTCTTTAACAAAAGTAACCTCATGTACTAAACTAGAAAGTTTACGCTGTATTTCATTAACAAAAGAGGGTTTGAGATGAGATGAACCAGGGGAACCATGTCTCGAACGAATTTTGTCTTCATCTTCAAGTAGATCTTTAGGCAAATGAATTCCGAGTTGAATTGACGAATGTTCAACTTCACCGATTTGCTCAATTATTCTTTTAACAATATTATCTATATCATCAAATAGATTTTCACACATTGGACACAAATCATTTTTTTCTAATGTTTCTAGTTCTGGATTCCTTTGATACGCCTCTTTCCTTATCTCTTTACCACCATCTTCACCCTTAGATGCAGTTCGTCTACCTGCTAGCCTCTGAACACAAAAATCACAGCACCCGATACGAATGATATGTTCGATCCCGAGAGGTGCTGGACATGGAGGAGCATCCCAATTTATTGTTGCACCTTCAAATTCAAAGTCGTCACCATCGTACCAAGCTTCCTCCTCATTTGTAATATTGGCATTAGTTTCTTCTGCCTCTAATTTTGATTTCCCATAACTAGCATCAGCATATAGTGCCCATGAGTCTTCATCATCAGAATCTATCTTATGATTGTCTTCTTTCATTTTCATCACCTATCGAAAAACGGGGATACCCGAACATTCGATGCCTCTGCGAATGATAGAGTACATTTCAGCACTTCGGATAGTTAAACCATTAGTCAAGAGGTTGTCCAAGCTCTTCTGAGACTTTTCTTAAGTGTATAAATGAATGAATACCTGATGAACATCCAGTGGGCCATTCGAAACGTATCCCATACCTACCTACAAGTTCAACTTTGGGTTTTTCCAAAATTAATCTAGATATTTCTTCTTCTAATTCGATAATTTTTTGTTCATTTTCTTGTCTGGGTTTACATCTAGCACATTGGCATCTAGATCTTATGGAAACATAGCTCAGTTTGAAAGATTCACCATCATCAAATCTTAGTACACAATCTTCATCACTACGCTCTAAATCCGTGAGTACCGAACCATCTCCCATACTCTTTCGGAAGAGGTTTCATGCTTCAACATAAGGGATGAATCGCTCAACTAATATAGTAATTAACAAACAGCCATTCATAATCTATGTATATTTCATAGAGATATGGTTCTTCACAATGAGACGAAATTTGTAAAACAAATTTCAGTCCCTGAAGCATACCAAATTTGTGAAGAGATAACTCGCTCTGCATCTACATCTTTCTTACGGTCATTCAAATCATTACCAGTAGATAAACGTTCATCTGTGCATGCATTGTATGCTTTTTGTAGGAAAGTAGATGACATTGTAGATGGAGATTGGCTACCTAATCTTTCAAATTTAAATGAAGAAGAATTGGCTGATCTAAACCAAAGAGCAGAGTATAGGGCAATCTCTTTAGCGATTAAAAAAATGAGTGAACCATCAAATGGAGATGAAAATCATTTTCAAAGAGTTCGGGCACTTTTATGGTTTAGAGATAATCTTGAACTTGTAGAAAAAAACATAACTGTAAATCATCCGATTTTTATTGCTCTAAAAGACACATCAGAAAAATTCCCAATTAGAATCTCAGACTTAAAATTACTTATTGAAGGTATGGAAGATGATTTATTTCCAACTAACTATGAAAATTTCGAAGACGTGAGGAGTTATTGTTTCAAAGTTGCTTCAACAGTTGGACTTAATCTAATAGAGATATATGGATATTCTAATCCTGACGCTCGAGAATATGCTGAAGAAATGGGTATATTTTTACAGATGGTAAATATACTTCGAGATATTAAAGAAGATAGAGAGAGAGGAAGACTTTACTTACCAACTGATGAATTAAAGATGTTTGATATTAATCCAGAAGAAATTGGGGATATGAATTTAGCTAATACGAAAAAGTGGAAGCGTTTTATGAAACATTACATCAGTAGAACAAAAACGCATAGAAGTAATGCTTTGAACTTAATCCCATTAATAGAGGGAGATTCTAGAAGGAATACGCAAGTAATGTGTGCTGTTTATTCAAGTATTTTATCAGAAGCGGAAAAAAGAAATGGAGATGTTCTATCAAGAAGATTACAACTTGGTATTATGAAGAGAATAGGTTTTGCACTATCTGCTCTTGGATTATGGTCAATATCAACAAAAAAATAACATCTTATTTTCTTACTAATAATAGGTTTATCCCTATACCTAGAGGCATTAACATAACTCCGAAGAATATTGATAGGAAAGATTTCCATCGTTCACATTTTGCTTCAACACAACGTATCCAAATCCATCTAGTAACGAATATATCTCCTGCAACCATATGAGCCCAGGCAGCTGATGCTCCTGATTTTGTGCCTAATAAATCTGCAAGACCTTGCAATGCTGTCGCAGGATTAAGAGAATCGATTAATAATCCAACTAATCCAGATATATCATTGATAGAGAGCAGGTACCAGATTGCAATAGGGCCTATGAAAAACAACGATCCGTTCATCAGTTCTTGTGTTTTTTTATGTTCGGGGAAAAATAACATTGCGATCCAAAAAGGACCTACCCACATTGTTGATAAGAAGAAAGAAATGTCGTAAATATCCATATTATAGCCTCAATTTATTATGTTTTTAATTTCTTCTAAGACACTTGCAGATGGCCAATATGTTTTGGAAGACCAAATTATCTCTCCTGAAGTGTCCATAATTTGAAGAGTAGGAGTAGAAGGATATCCAAACGCATCATAAAATGAAACTTCACTTTCTAATCCAGTGTCAAGATCAATGACGATTGTATCTTCTGGAGGTAAAACTAATGGCCAAGATACGGGATTAGTAGAGTTCTCATGAGAACCATAAACTTCCTCAACATACGATACTGATTCGAAGGATGGATATCTATGTATACTGAGTAATGAAGAGTTACTGATATTGCCATTATTTACTTCATCAGCAATTAAGTCAGTCCAAGAATGACAACCCATACAACCTGCAGCAACCCAAATCAATAGTACTGGTCCATCTGAAACATATTCCTGTAAGACCATCTCACTAGAATTCATAGACATCAGTGGAGCGGAAAATGACATTCTATCCGGTGAAGAAATTACAACCTCTTCTTCTATGACTTGTTCTTGAGAAATGCATCCACAAAAAATACTACTAAGAAGAATGAAAGTAACAGCAAATAATTTCATATTTTACCGCCACTTCCTCTAGCAGAAATTTTCTTTGTCCTTACTACCTTAGGCTTTTTCAAATCACCAAACCAAGTATCAACTCCATTCCAATCAGGTTCAATTCCTAAATCAGATAGGACTAATTTACTAGTGATTCTTCCGCTCTCAAATATTGTCGGAAGACCACTTCCAGGGTGAGTTCCACCACCTACAAGGAATAAGTTATTGAATTCTTCAAATCTATTATGTGGACGCCTCCAAAGCATCTGATCTAATGAGTGAGCTAAATTGAATACTGCACCGCGATAGATATCTGATGAACTCCAATCATCAGGAGTAACGACTGTTTTTGATACTATTGATTCTCTTATATTTTCAAAACCAAGTTTATTCTCCATCATATCTAAAATAACTTCACTATATTTATCTTTAATATCATCCCAAACTATACTTTCATCAGTATTGGGAACTGGCACTAAAACATACAAAGTAGATTTACCATCAGGTGCTAAACTGGGGTCAGTAATACAAGCATTCTGAACATAAAGAGATGGATCATCCCATGTTATCTTATGGTCAGTTATATCTTTCAAGTTATTTTCATAATTTTTAGACGCATAAATTTGATGATGTGGAGCGTCTTTGTATAATTTATCCATTCCTAAGTATAGCATAAATGTAGAACAGGAGTAGCCCTTACTTTCTAACTTTTTATTAGACCAACGCTTTCTACGGGAATTTGGTATTAAGGTAGTCATGGCATGAGCAAAGTCCGCATTTAGAATAGTTTTATCAGCTCTATATTCTCCATCATTTGTTTTTACACCGAGAATTGTTTTCCCTTCATAAATCAATTCAGTTACTTCAGTATCTAATATAATTTCAACACCAAGTTCTATGGCAATTTCTGACATTTTCTTAGTTATTGAACCTAAGCCTCCTTTGGCATGGAAAATACCATATTCATATTCTAAGAATGCTAGAATAGTAAATAATGAAGGAGCATGGAATGGGCTCATACCAAGATATTTTGTTTGGAATGACATAGCTAATCTAACTCTTTCATCGTCAAATAATTTTGATAAATCACTAGAAACTGAAGCCCATGGTTTCAATATAGTCGCAACTTTTAGCGCTCTTTTACTAAGAAGATCCATAGGTCCTTTCCAAGGAGTCTGTAGGCATACTCGAGAATAGTCTAATTTTTTCCTATTTTGGAGTACATACTTTTCAAAACCTTTAGCGTTTTTATCCCCAGATAATTCCCTAATTCTTTCAGTCATCTGATCAAGATTAGATGTTGCATCAATAAAACCGCCTGCTCCAAAAGTTAGTCGATATGATGGGTCGAGAGGGATAAGCCCCAGTTCCGAATGAGCATCTCGCCCAATTGCTTGGAATATCTCTTCTATGACTTCGGGGTAATGGAAGAACGTTGGACCTTTGTCAAATCTAAAACCATCCATTTCAACAATTTTCGTGCGACCACCTACTTCAGATGATTTCTCGAGCATAGTTACTTTAACACCGGAATGAGCCAATAATAGGGCAGAGGCAAGACCGCCAGGTCCTGCTCCTACAATCAAAACATCCTGAGAAGTTGTTGTACTCATAGAGGTGCCAATGCCATGTTGGATATAAAAAAGTGTTTTTTATCCTATCAATTTATCAAGATTATTTGATAAAACAATTATTAATATATTAGTTTAAAAATATGTATTTACAAAAAATACACCCATTAAATAAGGTTACGAAATCACAGCGGCTTCATGCACAATAGAAAAGCATGGATCGCACTAATAATGACTGCCTGTCTATTTACATCGCCACTAGTTGTAGCTGATGCAAATGAAGACATACCTACGAATGCAAGTAATACTGGGGTTCACGATTCCCTAGTTGCTGCCCTAGTGCAAGCTGACCTAGTTAGCACACTACAGGGTGATGGACCGTTCACAGTATTCGCTCCAACCGACCAAGCATTTGCCGATGCTGGTATCGATTTAGCAGCATTTGATACTGACGAAGAAAATGCTACTCTAGTTGACATTTTACTATATCACGTATATTCGGGAGCCGTATATGCTGCTGATGTAACAGACGGATTAACTGTTGCAATGGTTAACGGAGATGATGCTACATTCACAGTAACAGATGGTACTGTAATGGTAGGAGATGCTACTGTAACTACAGCTGATGTAATGGCATCAAACGGTGTTATCCATGTTATCGATAAGGTACTAATGCCACCAGCTCCTTACACAGGAATTGGAATATGCTACAATAGTGTAACACACATGGTTGCAGCAGGTGCATCAATGGAAGAGTGTGGATCATACATGTATGTAGAAAATTACAGCATGGGTGGACAAGAATTCACTGGATGTTACAACACTGTTTCTCACCAATTAACAGACTCTACACAAGCAATTTGTGAATCATACATGTGGACGCCACCAGTTGATATCGCAACAACTGCAATGGCAACAGGAATCCATGACTCTCTAGTAGCAGCTGTCGTACAAGCTGAGTTAGTTAGCACACTACAGGGTGATGGACCGTTCACAGTATTCGCTCCAACCGACCAAGCATTTGCCGATGCTGGAATCGATTTGTCAGCATTTGATACAGCTGAAGAGATTGCTGCTCTAACTGACATCTTACTTTACCATGTTTTCTCAGGAGCAGTAAATGCTGCTGATGTAACAGACGGATTAACTGTCGCAATGGTTAACGGAGATGATGCTACATTCACAGTAACAGATGGTACTGTAATGGTAGGAGATGCTACTGTAGTTTTGGCAGATGTTCCTGCATCAAATGGTGTTATCCATGTTATCGACAAGGTGCTAATGCCACCAGCTGATTTAGTAGATATTGCAGCAGTTGCAATGTCAACAGGAGTACACGACTCATTAGTTGCTGCTCTAGTAAAGGCTGACTTGGTTAGCACAGTACAGGGCGATGGACCATTCACAGTATTCGCACCAACCGATCAAGCATTCGCTGATGCTGGAATCGATTTGGACGCATTCACTACTGATGAAGAGATTGCTGCTCTAACTGACATCTTACTTTACCACGTTTTCTCAGGAGCAGTAAATGCTGCTGATGTAACAGACGGATTAACTGTTGCAATGGTTAACGGAGATGATGCTACGTTCACAGTAACAGATGGTACTGTAATGGTAGGAGATGCAACTGTAATTATAGCTGATGTAATGGCATCAAACGGTGTTATCCATGTTATCGATAAGGTACTAATGCCACCAGCAGATGAGCCAGTTATCCCTGACGGATGTGACTTCGTAATCGGATTAAGTGATGATGGAATGGCTTTCGGCAATACCGATCTAAGTATTGATGTAGGTCAGACTGTATGCTGGATTTGGAATGATGCAAATATGGCACATAATGTTGCACAGATAAGAGATGAGGGGGATACTACAAGAGATGCAGCTGGAGAGTACAGCGGTACTGCAGCATCAACAATTGATTATCGTATCACCTTTACTGAAGATGAAACGTTCTACTATATCTGTGAGCCTCATGCAACAGTGGGAATGAATGGACAAGTAGTAGTTGGAACTGGTGTCAGTGATACACCTACTACAGTAGTAGATTCAGATGATAATACCCCAGGATTTACCGCGGGTATTGTTGCAATAGCACTAATTGGTGCGTTGGTTGTCTCTGGCTCACGCCGTAGATAATCGGACTTCGACCCAACCGTCGAGCTCTCTTGCTTCATGGACAGCAAGAGGGCTCGGCCTCCTTAGGGAGGCTAATAATCGTCCATAAAGAGGGAATAGAGGGAATGGGGACCATTCTTTTACTTCACCATTTTTAAGATCATATTTAGATTGATGAAGTGGACAAGTTATACAACCATCTTTCACTTTACCACCATAGGCCAAAGGCCAAGCCATATGTCTACAGAGAGCATCAGTTACAGATATTTCGAGTTCGTCTCGAACTATCAGGATACTACGAAGGCCTATACGGCGCATCTTTTTTTGCCCTACTTTAATCTTATTACTTTTAATTACAGGGTGCCATAAATCATCATCTAATGGTAAATTCATAGTGATTCAAGATACATTACTGCATTTGAATGTCTGTAATCAGAAATAACTTCTTTTATGATTATTTGAGGTTTGTTAATCCACCATCGACTGGTATGACATCTCCGGTCATCCAATCCGGTGCATCTTTGATCAACCATTCTGCAACAGAAGCGATATCATCGGCATTCCCGATACTACCAACTGGGTGCATGTTCTCACTAATTGTTCGACTTTTTTCATTAGCTAACAAGTGAGCAGAGAGAGGAGTGTCTACTAAACCAGGTGAAATAACATTGATTCGAATACCACGCTTAGCGTAATCTGCTGCTGCTGCACGAGCCAATCCCTCAACACCTGCTTTTGCTGCAGATATTGCAGCGTGATTAGGCATTCCTAGTGATGCTGCTGCAGATGAGAAAAGTACTATCCTCCCACCATTGCCTCTCATCATTATTTTTGCAGTTGCACGAATGACGTTGAAAGATGTGACTAAATTCTGAGTTATAGTGTCTGAAAATTGCTCCGGACTAGTCGCATGAAGTGGACGTAGAAAAATTGAGCCTACAGAATTTACTACCGCATCTAATGAACCGTAAGTCTTACTAATTTCGACAGCCTTTGATTGAACTTGATCTGCATCTGTTGCATCTAAAACAATTGCTTCAATAGAACTATGGTTTGAAATCTCATTCAGTTTCTCAATATTTCTAGCACTAATAATAACTTTCCATCCATTGGCCGACATTCGTCGAGCAATATGAGATCCTATTCCTCCAGAACCGCCTATAACCCACACTACTTTTTGTTCAGAATTTAACATATTTACACCTTTAGTTGATTTATCTTATTGTCCAAATTGAGACCTGTTCTGAATTCTTTCAAATAAGGTCCCATAGATTCAATTAGTTTGATATTAGGATGTGTTCTGAGAACTAAACCATCTAAATACATTAGAGCACGGATAATTGGGAAGGCTTCTTCACCGAAATCTGCTCCCGCTTTTTCAACAGCGGCCTGTACAGTCTGCATCATAATTCTTGTCAAACTTTTTTCTCCTACTGTCTGATTCTCAAAACCCTCATAAATCTCATTCATTTCTTTATAATAAGCGTCGAGATTATTCGAATTTAATGGAGAATCTGAGAGTCCTAGTAATGAATCAAAAGCCTCTTGAAAATTATTAGCAGATAACTGCTCAAAGAATTGAAATAGTGACAAGTTAACTTTGGAAGGAGCATGACATATTGCTCCATTATCAATGAATACAAAATTACCATCATTATCTATAATACAATTACCTGGATGTAAGTCTCCATGGAATGTACCGATTCCAAAAAGATACGCTCCATGTATCCTGAAAAATTGTAATAATGTGTCCCAACTAAGTGACTTTTCTTCAATACCATCTTCAAGAGATTTCCCCTCAATAAATTCAGAAACTAAGACATCTTTATTCGATAATTCCGACCAATATTTTGGAAATCTTAACATTTCCATTGAGAAATTTTGTGAAATTTCATCCTTTATAGCCTCTAATTCTTGAGCACCTTTAATTTCATTACGTAAATCTAATTCTCTAGTTGTATAATCAGCAACGTGGTTCAATAATGCTACAGGGTTCCCCACTCTTCGAAGTTTTCGATTAAAGAATAAAAAAATTCTGAGCCACCTCCGCATTCTTCCTACATCTCTTAGAAATTTTTTTGAATTCTGATTTTTGATGATTTTTATAACTACTTCTTCACCTGTTTTTAATTTTGCTCGATGCACTTGACCAACAGATGCTGCAGCTAATGGTGTCTTCTCGATTTTTTCAAAGGCTTCAAAAAAACCTTTAGGAGCGTGCAACTCTAAGTTAGCAAATACATCTTCAGATGGTATACTTGCTGCGTGTTGGTAGAGTTGTTGTAGTTGCCTACATTTCTCAACGCTAATTAAATCAGGTCTAAGAGCAAAAATTTGCGCTAGTTTAACTGAAAGTAAACCTTGTTTCTGAATCCAAACTAAATCCGCAGGTTTCTTTTTCAAGATTTCCCGCATAAAAAATAAAAATTTCAGGAACCTCACGGCCTGTTCTGAACATTGACTCATATAATAGGTCGTATAAAACCACAAACCAAAAAAACAAAGTAGAAAACTATGGTCAAAGAATTGTGTTTAATCTAGAAATTCATTATTATCTCATACCTACTATGGAAATCGGCATCTTTATCACCTAATATTCTATTGATTTGAATACCATCCCGTCCTTGGTATCTAGACATTATGGCACCTTCAATAATACCATCATCTAACGCCCATAATGGTAGTTTATCTGCTGAATTTTTTTGCTCTAATTTAACTTCAATATGAAATACTGGATCGATATCGTAATTTAATTTCCCTAATCCAGAATGTTCCCACCAGTCCATTATTTCGTTAAGATATTCGACATCACCTTTGATTTCTTTCATAGAAAATGATAATTCTTCTCCGATTCTAATACCGACTTGTCTCAGTAATGTTTCAATATCTATTCCAAAGGCAGCAAGACTTTCAACACCACCTGTTTCTAATTTTTTCCTAGCGTGATTAATTTGCATTCCAGTGGATAAAATAGATACTGGATCAAAGGGTGTATCTTCAGTAGGTAAATCGTCATCGACATCAAAAATTTCTCTTATACGTTCTAAAAATGAACCACTTTCAAAAGTAAGTTTGAGAGGATCAACTATTCTATTTTCTGTAAATCTTTTAGAGGCGGAGTCCAGAGCAATTCCTTCTAACCATATTGATTCAACTAGATTCGCCCAAGAACTTGAGAAATCAGGTGATTCAATGACTAAGGCAGCATCTTCTTTACCACGACCAACAGGATTTTCTTCCATATTTAGATACTGAATGGTTTCTAAATTATCCATCAATGCACCTTGAGCCTCTAAATTATCAGTATGTCGAACTTCGATACTATCATCTAATTCAGAATAAAAACGTAAGGTTCTACGGTCTAATTGCCCTATTACTCGGATATTGATTCCCCTATTTGCAGCATTATTAATTGCAGTAATTGCGGGACTACGGCAAAGATGTAAAATGCCGAATTTCCCTAATAATAAAATTAAATTTTGATCCGAATCATCTGCCATTTTCTCTATTCTTTTCATGATATGAGTTCGTTCTTTTAATACCGCAAATTTAGGATTAAGATGTGTATTTTCTTCATCTATATTACTAAATTTTAAAGAGTCAGGGTTAACTTTTACTTCTTCATATGCCTGTTCTATTCTCTGAAGTTGTAACTTCCTAATCCCAATAAGGTGTTCTACTGCTTCTCCGATAGATGGACAGGAAAATCTCATAGGTCTATCTGCAGTTGTTTTCACTAATCCAATCGCTTGTAATTTTTCTAGAGAATTATAGGCATCAAGACGAGTTGTTTCCAACTCTTTAGCTAATTCACTTGCTTTGAGGTTTGATTTAGATGAAAGAACAATCACTGCCTTTATTTCTCTTTCATTAAGACCAGAATCGCTGAGTATATTTTCCCAGCTCATTTGAAATCTCTCCTTTCTGTGACATCACTCATAGCTGAAAGAATTTTAGCTACATGATTACGAGGACGGAATAACCAATCGTATACATAGTGGATTTTTCTATCTGGACCGATCACAAAGGAAGATTTAGCAGGGAATTGTCCAAGATACATCGGTACTCCGAATAAATTAGCGATTTTTCGATCTGGGTCTGATAACAAAGGAAATGGTAATTCTAATTCTTCTTTGAATTCTTTATGTTCAGAAGTAGAATCTTGACTTATGCCAATTACTTCAACAGGTGGTGTCAGAGAACGAAATAAATCGTATTGTTCCTTGAAACTTAAACATCCTCTTTTACAAGTGGGTGAACCATCTTTTGCATAAAAAAACACAACTTTCCAACTCCCATCTAAATCAGAAAATTTGAAATCATTTTCATTACTATCTAAGAGAGAAAAGTCGGGCGCGATGCCCCCTACCGTGTTAACCATACAATAACCGCCCTATAATGACCTCAAATACTTACTCAATATCTAAAAGGTGGCCCATTCTTGCTCTTTTAGTGTTTAGATAATTTTTATTTGATGCACAAATACCGCTGATATGTGATACTCTATCTGATACTAGGATACCATTATTTCTCAAACCTTCAACCTTTAATGGGTTATTTGTCATCAACCTGACTTTTGTTACTCCCTTCTCTTTCAACATCTCTGCTGCAATTTTATAATTTCGTGCATCTGCTGGAAAACCAAGAGCAAGGTTAGCATCAAGTGTATCATAGCCTAAATCTTGCAAAGCATATGCCTGAATTTTAGCTTCAAGACCGATACCTCGGCCTTCTTGTCTAAGATAAATTATGGCACCGGATCCCTCTTGTTGGATTAGCTCCATTGATTTCTTTAATTGAGGGCCACAATCACACTTAAGTGAGCCAAAAGCATCTCCAGTAAGGCATTCAGAGTGGATCCTAACTAGAGGGTTTACCGAATTTGAAAAACCTTCCACATATAGTAATGAATGTTCAAATCCTTGATTATCAGAGGTAACTGAAATTCGAAAATTACCACTTTCGGTAGGCAGATGAGCATCCGATTCGATATCTTTAGGGTTTGACGGCTTTCTAAATTGTATGGCCATAGGCACGCCTCAACTTATTCACTTATCAATTACTGTTTGTTTTAACGGCGTGATATAGGAGTAAATAAGTAATTATAATGAAACTTAGTATCAGTTAGAAAACACTTTATTATATGCTAGTTTGAAGGTGATACATATGATGAACGGGTTTTTCACGTCAAATGAATTTCCTGAGTCACGTATTCGGTCTATGAATGAATGTGAAATAAATCCCAATGGAAAATTCATATTATATTGGATGACATCATGCAGAAGATACAATTATAATTCTTCGTTACAGCATGCTATAACCTTAGGACGGGCTCTAAGTAAGCCGGTTTTAGTAGTAGAAGCTGTATCTATAAAGCACAAATTTGCTAATGATAGGTTTCTATCATTTATGGTTCAAGGAATAATGAATAATATTAGAGATTACGAAGATAATCGTTTAACTTACATTCCTTGGGTGGAGATAAAAGAAAAACCAGGGACAAAAATGTTAGTTTCATTATCCAAATATTCTAGTTGTGTAGTTATGGATGATTATCCAACGTATACTCCTAATAAAATTCTTAATTCGGCATCTAAAATTTTAGAAGTACGTGTTGATGCAGGAGATTCAAATGGAATTCTCCCCATGAAATGGGCTGAAAAGGAATTCACTACCGCATACTCTTTTAGGAAAAATATGCAAAAGAACTTATTAGATGCATTACAAACTATACCAAATAAAAATTCAATGATTGGTATCAATGAAGATTTATTATTAAAGAGTGAGGATTTGAAAATAATCGAACAAGAAACTGGATTAAAGGCGACTCCTTTGGAATGGCTTTGGAGAGTAGCAGAAGGAGGTACAACTGGGGATGAAGCAATGGCTGAGTTCCCAATCGATCACAGTGTCCATGCAGTCTCTGAGACTAAAGGTGGAGTCGATGAAGCAAGAATTCGTCTACAAAAATTCTTGAATTATAAACTAAATAAATATGGTAGTGAAAGGAATAATCCGGATGACCCTGCTGTAAGTAGCCTATCTCCTTGGCTACACTTTGGCCATATATCCTCATTCGAGATAATTGAGAACGTCTTTCTTAGAGAAAACTGGAGCCCTGATTCGTTGAATCATGAAGATACGGGTAAAGGGACAAGAAGTGGGTGGTGGGGTACTTCAGAATCTGCATCCTCATTTTTAGACCAAATTATAACATGGAGAGAGTTAGGATTTAATTTCGCTTACAATAGACCTGATTATGCAACAATAGATACAATTCCAAATTGGGCTAAAATATCGTTGTCAGAACACCTAAGTGACGATAGGTTACTATACTCTCTTGAAGAATTAGAGCAAGCAGAGACTCATGATGAAATATGGAATGCGGCTCAAAGAGAATTAATAAGAACAGGGAAAATGCATAATTATATGAGAATGTTATGGGGTAAGAAAATTCTAGAATGGTCACCTAATCCCGAAGCTGCGGCTGAAAGAATGATTTACATTAATGATAAGTGGGCATTGGATGGAAGAGACCCGAACTCCTATACAGGAATATTTTGGGTTCTTGGACGGCACGATAGAGCATGGGGTGAAAGACCTATATTTGGAAAAGTCAGATATATGTCGTCTGAATCTGCAATGAGAAAATTGAAACTAAAGAATTATCTTGAAAGATATGCTAAAGAAGAAAAAATGACATTAGCTAAATTTGGGTGAAAAAATGAGTAAATACAAACATGAAACTATTGTCAATGCAGATATTAAATCAACTTTTGATTGGTTTGAACATGAAGGTTCTTTCAGAAGATTAATGCCACCCTGGGAAGTTGCCGAAGAAGTGCGAGCAGATGATTCCCTGGAAGTTGGTTCGCAAAGAGTATTTCGATTCCCTGCCCCAGGGATTCCATTTCTAAATATGACTTGGATTGCTGAACATACAGGTTATGATAAACCAAACTATTTTGCTGATACAATGATTAAAGGACCTTTCTGGAAATGGGATCATGACCATTATTTAACTGAAAAAAATGGAATAACAACTGTTGTTGATGATGTCACATATAGTGTCCCATTTGGCCCGTTAGGTATGTTAGTTGATAGAATCCTTGGAGGTTCACTAGTTACTGGACGTATTTCATCTATGTTCAGGGCAAGAGAATTACGTCTCCAAAGAGATATGAAAAATCATACTAAGTTTGCTAATGTAAAAAGGAAAAAGATTCTTGTTGTAGGATCATCGGGTTTGATTGGTACACAATTAGTGGCATTTCTAGATACTGGGAATCATGAAGTATGGAGAATGGTTAGAAGAGAAGCAAATAAGGATAAGAAAGAAATATCCTGGGAACCAAGTGAAGGCGTAATTAATGCTAAAGAACTTGAAGGATTTGACATAGTAATACACCTAGGTGGCGTAGGAATAGGCGATAAGAGGTGGAGTGTAAAAAGAAAGTTAGCAATTAGAGATAGTAGAGTAGATAGTACGAAGTTGCTAAGTAAAACTTTGGCAGAACTAAATAACAAACCGGAATTATTTATGATGGCTAGTGCTATTGGATACTATGGAAGCCGTGGAGATGAAGAGTTAGATGAAGATAGTAGCATGGGGGAAGGATTCCTAACTGAAATTTGTAAAGAGTGGGAAGATAGTGCGATTCCCGCTAAAGATGCAGGGATAAGAACGGTTCACCTAAGAACAGGCATTGTACTATCTGCAGTTGGAGGAGCTTTAGGGAAAATGTTGTTCCCAGCAAAAATAGGTGCAGGTGGTCCGATTGGCGGAGGAAAACAATGGATGTCTTGGATTTCTATGGATGATCAAATATATTCCATGTATCATTTAATGATGAATGAAAAATCTGCTGGAGAATATAACATTACAGCACCTAATCCTGTGAGACAGAAAGAATTTGCTAAAACTCTTGGAAAAGTGCTGAAAAGACCTTCTTTTGCACCTCTCCCAGGATTTATGATGAAATTATTGTTTGGAGAAATGGGTGTGAAATTGACTTTAGATAGTCAAAGAGTTATTCCAAAAAACTTACAAAACCTAGATTATGAATTTACTCACGAAAACCTTGAAGACGCATTGGAAGACTCTTTAGGTAAATGGAGATAAACTAATGGCAGATTCCCATGGATATTTATTAGATACTAAATTCCCTGATTTTAGTATTTATGATGAAGAAGGTTTTCTAGTAACCAATAATGAAATTCTTAGAAAATGGACAGTTATATTCTTCTATCCTAAAAATGATTCACCAGGATGTACACTACAATCATGTTCATTTAGAGATCGATATGAAGAATTCCATAATGAAGGAATCTTACTTTACGGGATTTCTTCAGACTCAATAGCTTCACATAAGAGATTCAAGAAAAAATATAATCTACAGTATTCTCTATTGAGTGATGAAGGCAGTGGAGTTTCTAAAGCACTAGGATTGAAAAAAAACTTTGGTATGATAGATGCTAGAGTGACTTTTGTGATAAATCCTAAAGGGAACATTGTTTATGCCCATACTAGTCAACTTGGAGTCACTGGACACGTAAAAAAGGCATTAAAAGCGATAGAAACGATAAGAACGGCTAGATAAAAATCAATTAACTTCGACATAATCAGCATCTTTCATCAAATCAGTTGAAGTAGTATGGGCAGTGCGAGGGAAGATTATGCCTCAAGGTACAGTCAAGTGGTTTAATCAGCAAAAAGGGTTCGGATTCATCGAACAAGAAGATGGAGAAGATTTATTCTGCCATCATACTCAAGTGGAAGGCGTCATCGAAGATGGCGATTCTGTTGAGTTCGAAGTCGGTGAAGGTCCTAAAGGCCCTAATGCTATTAACGTCAAAAAATCAGAGTGAATTCTCGATCTAATTATTTAGATTTCAGTATAGTAGTCTACGACTGCTTCTTCAATGTATTTGCCTAAACAACTCTTGGCGATTGTCAAAATTTTACTTTAAGGGTTTATTTTTACGATTGCGACGTAGTATGTTAACATCTAATTGAACTTCAATTCATCATCTTTCATCATATCAGTTGAAGTAGTATGGTCATCGCGAGTCAAGAATATGGCTCAAGGAACAGTCAAGTGGTTTAATCAGAAAAAAGGGTTCGGATTTATCGAACAAGAAGATGGAGAGGATTTATTCTGCCATCATACTCAAGTGGAAGGCGTCATCGAAGATGGCGATTCTGTTGAGTTCGAAGTTGGCGAAGGTCCTAAGGGACCTAATGCTATCAACGTCTCAAAATCTGAGTGAATTCTCGATCTAATTATTTAGATTTCAGCATAGTAGTCTACGACTGCTTCTTCAATGTCTTGGCCCGCACGACTCTCATCGATTGTCAAAGTTTTTCCATTACGGCGGAGGGGTTCGCCATCTACTAGGACATCCAGTACTCTTCCACCAGAATATATCACATTAGCAAGTATTCTTCGGCTGTCTCTACCAAATGGACGCATTCGGATATCATCAAGATCCCAGGATATCCAATCATTGGAATCTTTAGTAGCTAATTTCCATGTTTCAATTGGGTTAAGGATTTTAGCATCCCAATGATCGTGTCTTTGAACTAAACTAGCTGCCTTAGATTCTGCCCGCATATCGAGACTATTGTTACTTGCTGCTCCATCAGTTCCTAATCTGACATCAACACCTGCTTCTTTCATAGCCGGATACGAAAGCGTCCCGCCACAGGCAAGTTTTTGATTAGAGGTTGGACAATGGATAGCATGAGCATCATGCCCTGCTAATATTCTCATTTCTTTTTTTGTAATCCAGCCACAATGGGCACATACAGTATTACCATCAGAAAAGAAATCTAATGAATCTAGATATTCGATTGGATACATTCCAGTTGCAGCGTGGCAATCGGCTACCTCTTTACGAGTTTCAGAGGTATGAATACTAAGTGTGCAATTTGTTTGTTTAGAAACTTCTGAAGCTTTTCTCAGTGTTTCTTCGCTACAAACATAAACTGAGTGTGCACCTATACCATATGAAATTCTATCTGGACGCGATGAACCTTCTCTGATCAAACCTTCCATATGTTTCAGAGCATCGCCTGAACCAGTCTTAAAATTAGGAGTAAGACCATCTGTTATTGGTCCACATAACTCTGCTCTAAGGCCTGTTTCTGCGAGAGTATTGCCAATTACCTCTGTATGGAAGTACATGTCGCAAGCAAATGTTGTACCTGTCGATATCAGTTCTGCTGCTGCTGCACGAGTACCTATTGCAACAAACTCTGGTGTAAGGAATTTTTCTACTGGAAAAATTGAGGTTTCTAACCACTCCATTAGAGGTAAACCTTCGCCCATACCCCGATTAAGAACCATAGCAAGATGCGTGTGCCAATTTTGGAATGAACGAGTAAACAAGCGCATTGAACCATCAATAGTTTCAATTACATCTTCATCTCCATTACTTAAGGAGTATTTTCCATTGCTATGGAGTAAAAAATTACCATGATTGACTTTACCATCATGATCAATTAAACGAGTATTTGTAACTCGCCTTAGCCCTGATTCAGATACGACCATGAATCTTCCAAACGGTTCTTTGCCGTCAATCTTTGCTTAAACCAAATAAGAATTACCCCTATCTTAAACAGCGTAGTGAATAATTTCTTTATGTCTGATACCTGAGACATGAATATGAGGGAATTCGGGCAGATACGATTTTCTGGAAAATTACGCCCCTCACAAACTGATTCTTCAGAGATTATTCGTAAACAATTAGAATCGGGTGAAAAGAACTTGCATATAGTGGCTCCACCGGGTTCTGGGAAAACAGTACTTGGTTTGTATGCATGGTCTAATTTAATCAGATTACCCACACTAGTTCTAAGTCCTAATTCGGCGATACAAGCACAATGGATTACTAGAGCAAAAGAACTATTCGATTTAGATGGGAAAGAGGACAAAATTGGAACTGACCCCAAATCTCCGGGTTTACTTACATCACTTACCTACCAATCATTAACACTTCCAAAACGTGCTGATACAAATTTAAATGAAGCTGCAATTGAATTGTGGAAAAATAAATTAATTTTGAACAAAGAAGCAGATAATTTGGATACAGCCAGCGCTTGGATAAACGACCTCGAAGAAAATAACTTAGATTACTATAATGAAAGATTGGGGAATTATCGGAAACAAGTTAGAGATGATTTAGCAAGCCATGGAAATGCTCTATGGATATTGCATGAGTCATCTAAGAAGAATTTAGAAAATCTTGCCAGAGTAGGGATTGGTCTGATTATTCTTGATGAATGCCATCATTTACTCGGCCACTGGGGTAGAGTCTTGAGTGAAATTCGAGAATATTTTGGAAATCCAATTGTTCTAGGCCTTACTGCTACACCTCCCGATATAGGTTCAGTAAATCTAGAAGATGGAGAAAGATACTCAAAATTTTTCGGAGAGGTCGATTATGAAGTACCAGTTCCTGCATTGGTGCGAGATTCTAATCTTGCTCCATATCAAGATTTAGCATATTTTGTCAGACCTAATGCTGAAGAGTTAATTTATATTGCAAATATAGATAAAGAATTTGAAGAATTGGTTGAGGATATTAGTAATGGACCAGAGGATACAACAAATCGAACGCCAAAACTAGATATTTGGCTAATTAAAGTATTAGATGGACTTTTACTACCTAGTGGTCCAGCAAAAAATTGGACTACTTTTGTAAGAAGAGATGAGGCTTTAGCTAATACTGCAAGACTGTACCTTAGGTATAAAAAAGTGAGTTTACCGCCGAAAGTCCCAGTACCTGAACAAAAATTAATTGATATGAATCTAACAATAAATAATATAATTATAATATTATTAGACCGGTATATTAGACATGGATTATTACGGTCAAAAAATAAAAAGGACCATGAATTAGCAGAAACTGCTATTCAAAGGTTGAGAATGCTAGGCCACCAAATAACTGAAACTGGAATGAGACCTTGTGCATCTCCAGTAGGCCGTGTAATGGCATATTCATCAGCAAAGTATGATGCGCTTGTAGAGATATTATCTGCTGAAATGCAGGTACTAGGCCCTGATATAAGAGCTGTGATTGTCACTGATTTTGAAAAAACTTCGGCTACTGCATTAGTTGAAGGAGTTCTTGATGATGATGCTGGCGGTGCAATCGCTGCATTTCGTTCATTACTAAAGGAAGAAAGTACGGATAGATTGAATCCAGTTCTAATGACTGGTTCGACGGTTTTAGTCGATGATGATCTTTGTCAAATAATAATGCCAAGATTTGAGCAATGGATTAAAGAAAGAAAGTTAGATATTAGACTTGAAGAGAATGAAAAAGATGGCTACTATGAAATAAGGGGCAGAGGGGCTCAATGGAAACCAAGATACTATACTGAAATGATTACAGAAATGTTTCAAGAAGGAGTGACTAAGTGCCTAATTGGAACTAGAGGACTTCTAGGAGAAGGATGGGATGCGAGTAGGATTAATGTCCTAATTGACTTAACAACTGTTACTACAAGTATGAGTATAAATCAATTAAGAGGACGTTCTTTCAGACTGGACAAACATAATCCAGAGAAGGTTGCAAATAATTGGGATATCATATGTTTAGCTGAAGAATTCAGTAAAGGATTTGATGATTATGATCGTTTCAAAAGAAAGCATTCAAGGCTTTATGGAGTATGTGATGATAGCGCTATAGAAAAAGGAGTTGGGCATGTGCATGCAGCCTTTACAGAAGTTCGCCCAGAAGGAATTTCTGAAACTCTAGATGTCTTTAACGAAGAAATGATTAGACGAGCTAGGAATAGACAAAGAACAAGAGAATTATGGAAGATTGGTGAACCTTTTAATGCCGTTCCAAGAGATGCAATAGAAATGAAAATGAAAGAAGGCTTCTCAGGAGGATGGCCAATACTAAGTGTTGCATTTGAGAGACCAGAGTGGAATGATGAATCATTAGTATTAGCAATAGCGACCGCAGTTTCAGGGGCACTAAGAGCAACGGGGCATCTCAAAATGACTGCAAAGGTTGCTGCTGGAAATAGAGGTGGTGGATGGATGAGGGCATATCTTGAAGATGCTTCGAAAGAAGAGTCTCAGATATTTACTGAGGCTATGGAGCAAGTTCTCGGACCACTAGATAACCCAAGATATATGATTCCCAGACAGATAAAAATACTTAGCGATAATTGGGTTAGTAAATTGCTGCCTGAAGTAATTGCGAAATACTTTAGAAGAAAGAAAAAGAAATTAGCAATGTATCATGCAGTTCCTAAAAAATTAGCTCAAAAGAAAGAAGATGCTTTAATTTTCCAACAATATTGGAATTTCGAAGTCAGTCCAGGAGAAGTCGTTTATGGATATAGTGAAGATGGGAGGGAGCAGGTAAGATGGGCGTTAGAACAAAACCTTTCACCAAGAGGCTCTTTCCATAGTAAAAGTGTATTTACTTGAATCTAAATTACACAGAATTTACAATCTATCCCTATATTCTAAGATTTCACTTGTTAACTAAGGGTGAAACCTCAGTTCCAATCAATCCGATAGTATTCATCAACTGATTATGAGATAGTCCGGCATTATCTAATTGAAAAGAGAATCGGGATATTCCACCTAGAGCTTCACTGTGCCTAATTATTTTTTCTGCAACTTCTTCGGGATCACCGATCACATAAGCTCCAAGTGGCCCGGTTTGTTCATCGAATCTATGCCGAGTAACTGGAGGCCATCCTCTTTCCTTACCTATCTTTGTGAAGGCTTTTGCATATCCCGGATAATAGATATCTCTAGCCTCTTGGGAATCATTTGCAACAAAACCCAATGAATGTAAACCTACTTTCAATTGATCTGGAGGATGTCCTGCGCGTTCCCCGGCTTCTCTATACAGATCTACTAATGGGCGGAAACGATGGGTTTCACCGCCTATTACTGCAATCATCAATGGCAATCCAAGTAATCCTGCTCTAACGAATGATTGAGGAGTTCCACCTACCCCTAACCAAATTGGTAACTTATTTTGTAATGGCCTAGGATAAATTTGTTGATTAGTAAGTGCTGGCCTAAATCTGCCTGACCAATTTACTGTTTCATTATCTCTGATAGAAAGTAATAGATCTAATTTCTCTGAAAATATTTCGTCATATTCATTTAAATTCAAACCAAATAAAGGATATGATTCAGTAAAAGAACCACGGCCAACAACCATCTCTGCTCGCCCAGAAGAAACTAGGTCAAGAGTCGCAAAGTTCTGGAATGCTCTTACTGGATCTGCTGCACTTAGGACTGTAACTGCACTAGTCAAGCGAATCTTTTCTGTTCGAGCAGCAGCGGCAGATAATATAACAGCATTTGCTGAGTCGAGGAATTCTCGACGATAATGTTCACCTATTCCAAATACGTCAAGTCCCATCTTATCTGCATGTTCTATTCTATCGAGTAATTCAGATATTGACTGAGCACTATTAACAGGGTAACTCTGGCCATTATCAAGTTTTACTTCAGCAAAACTGTCAATACCAATCTCCATGATTATTCCCATCAGATATTACTATTTGAGTTAGTTAGTATTGATGATGTTATCATGGATTTTTAGACCAAGTAACTTCTCCATTTTCTAAATCTACAGATCTAGTTATTGCAAATCTCATAGCTTACACCTAAGGATGGAAGAAAAATGCAAGAGCTAAAATTGCATAAGACCCGAGAAGCATTACTCCTTCAAGCCAATTTGATTTACCGTCTGCTGCCGTTAAATTTGCAATCGTAACAGCAAGGAATACGGCGATTGTCTCAAGAATACCAAACTCAAAAGTCAATGGCACATTTAAGACCCAAGCAATGACTACCATTAGAGGAGCTACAAAGACTGCGATCTGTGTCGATGAACCGATAGATATTGCAAAAGATAGATCCATCTTATTTTTGGCAGCAACTGATACTGCGGTGAAATGTTCAGCGGCATTACCAAAGAGCGGTAAAAGAATTACACCAATGAAAAGATATGGAAGATGATATTCTTCAGCCGCGGATTCCACAGAATGAACTAGGATTTCAGCCATCCATGAAACCATGATTGTTGCAATTACGAGTAAAATGATTGCGTCTTTTTGATCCATTTGAGGTTCTTCATGATGAGTATTTTCTGTTGCAAAAAGATGCGAATGAGTCTTTAATTGGAATAAAAGAAAGAAACCGTATATGGCTAAAAGAATTATAGCGGCAGCGTGAGATAAATTCGTAACACCCTCATCTCCTGCAGAACCATCAACTGTAAAATTGAATACAGTTGGAATTATTAGAACTATTACTGCAAGCAGGAGGAGTGACCCATTCGAACTTACTTGAGTTTCAGAAAACGTCTGCTCAGAGTGATGAAGTCCTCCCCAAACAAATGAAAGTCCCATTACAAGTAATAAATTTCCAAGAATACTACCGATAAGGCTAGCTTGAACAATATGAATCATATTTTCTGCTGTTTCAGTCCCTGCTCCTGCATTTGCGGCGGCTAGAATTGCAAATAATGCAATAATCATTTCAGCCGCATTACCGAAAGTTGCATTCAATAAACCACCAACTGATTCAGAGGTCCTTAATGCAATTTCTTCTGTTGCTTTCCCCATTAAGAAAGCAAGAGGCATGATCGCAATCATTGATGTAATAAAAGAAAGATTAGGATCTTTTGCGATATAGTTGAAATAGACCGTCAGTGGAACTGCGACCAATAAAAGATTTAGTTTACTTTCACGAGGATCAAAGGCCCTGACTATGCTTGCGGTATCAACCATTATTTGACCGCGAGGGCTCTAATGAAGTCAATGTTACGCCTACAATAGGGAGTATTCATCTGTTAAAGCAATCGCCGGTGACTCGTGGAAGGAGGATTTAGACTAGCTCTAAGCGGTACCCCCGGTACTGGGAAGACAACAATTGCATCATTACTTAATGAACAAGGATATACTATTGTTTCCCTAGAATCTTTAGCAGATGAATACGGGTGTTTAGGGGAAATTGATGACTTAGATAATTCAAAACCTATCGATTTGGAGAGATTGCATAATCTACTGAGTATTGCTTGGTCTGAAAATCCAGATTCTCGTATTATAATAGATGGTCATTTGAGCCATATGTTACCATGTGATGAAACGATTATTCTACGATGTCGACCTGATATATTACAGACCAGGTTGGAAAATAGAGATTATAGTAAAGAAAAAATTCAAGGAAATGTCGAATGGGAATTAATCGGAGGCCCTTGGAATGATAAAGAAATTTCAAATGGTTGGCTAGAGTTAGATACTACGGAATCTAATCAAAATGAGATTGTCGAATATATTCTTAAGTGGATTACTGATGGTTTCAAACCAACTACTGAAGACACAGAGATAGACTGGATCGGAATAATGGAGGAATAATATGTTTGAAAAAATGAGAGACACATGGACCAAAGCAATACAACCACTTGTACTAAAAATGGGAGATTTGGATCCTTCTGTACTAACTTGGACATCATTATTCGTATCACTTGCAGGATTCTATATCTTATCTACAGCAGAAATAAGCACAAATGGAGCTATTATGATAGTAGCAGCGGTAATACTGGTATTAATTGCAGGAGTTTTAGATGCCTTAGATGGCGCATTAGCGAGACATCAAGGAACTGATGGAGCATATGGTGACTTCCTAGACCATACAATAGATCGTATCGTTGATGTGGGGTTACTAGTGGCAATTGGAATGAATACAGCTTTTGTAAGTAGCTTAAATGCAGGTTTAGCAGCAGGACTTCTTACACTTTTAGGGTCATATATGGGAACACAGGCACAATCAGTAGGTCTTGACAGAATATATGGTGGGTTTTCAAGAGCTGACCGTATGATTGTCACACTTGTAGGACTCCTAGTTGCTGCAATGCAGGCATATACTGGAGGATCTGGAATTGATATTACTGTATATCATGAATATTTTGAATTCCTACTATTGGGAAATAGTGAATTAAATGGTATGACAGCAGCACTAGCAATATCTGCTTGGGGTGGAGTTTACACATTCTTAGTCCGATTTAATAGTACAAGACAACAATTACTATGGCTAAGTCTATCCAGAGAATTGTGATTCGTGTATCAGAATATACGGAGAAACAGCAATCAAAGCCCTTCTCGGAAGGGTAATGGTTATCCTCTTACCAATCCGCCTATGAGCCGTGAAGAATATCATCGACCGTGTATTAGAACTTCAAGAGGATGAAGGAATACCGTCTGCACCCATAGATACTGAGAGTGATTCTGAACTTGTTCAACTACTTTCATCACTTCAACCACGCATACGAGTTTTTGGATGTGGAGGATGTGGATCTAATACTGTAGCAAGACTAGAACAAGAAGGGTTATTCGATGACACATATGTTAGAGGAATGGCAATTAATACAGATGCTCAGCATTTACTTAGAGTCGGAGTACAGAATAAAGTATTGATTGGAAGAACTGCTCGTGGGAGAGGTGCCGGAGGTGATCCAGAAAAAGGTGAACAAGCGGCTTATGAATCAGAAAAATCTCTTAAAAACGAGGTCGAAGACTGTGACCTTGCTTTCATCACAGCAGGCTTAGGTGGAGGAACTGGAACCGGTTCGGCTCATGTAATTGCAAGGTTAGCAAGAGCGGCAGGAGCATTAACCATAGCAGTAGTTTCGTATCCATTCCTTTCAGAAGGCGCATTAAGAAGACAAAATGCAGAATGGGGCTTGGAAAGATTGAGAGAAGTTTGTGATACAGTGGTCGTACTTCCTAATGAAAGATTACTAGAAGTAGAAGGAGTCAGAGATTTACCACTTGATGCTGCATTTAGAGTCGCAGATGAGTTACTAATGAGGTCTATATCAGGAGTTTCTGAGATGATTGCTAAAGAAGGAATTGTGAATCTCGATTTCCAAGACTTACGTTCGGTAATGGAAAACGGAGGAGGGGTTGCAATGATTGGCCTAGGAGAAGCCAATGGTCCCGATCGTGCTGGAAAAGCTACCGAAGAAGCACTTCATTCACCACTATTGGATATCGATATTTCTGATGCTAGAGGGGCTCTAATCAATGTAGTCGGCGGACCGGGCCTTTCATTGGGGGATACTGAAAAATGTGCAAAAATTATTAGGGATAAAATTAACCCCTATGCACGCATAATTCTGGGCGCCACTATAGATGAATCAATGGGTGACGAAATACGCGTACTGCTAGTATTAACGGGGGTTAAATCAGAACAAATACATGGGGCATCATTGCATACACAAATGCGTAATCTAAAAACTAGAACAGTGGAATTCATTAATTGATGTATTTGCGTAAGTTCGGACCAATCACTTCCGATGTTTCTCCCGACGTGCTTAAATGAGGCCGGTCAGTCGCCGAGTCGCTTCTGAGGGAAAATGATGGCTATAGAGAACTCGAACACTAGTGCAGTTGAGGATAAAGTCCAAGACTGGCAAGACGAAATTGAAAGTCGTGTTCGCAGCCTTCAAACAGGTTCTTATGCTAGAATTCTAAAGATGGCGAGGAAACCTTCCAAGGAAGAATTTCGCCAAACAGTCATCGTTTGTGGGATTGGCATGTTTGTACTAGGAGGTATTGGTTTCGTTATGCTATACCTAATGGATAATCTGCTCCCTTCATTCTTTGAATGGTTAACGAAGTAAATAATTGAGTGATTAAGATGTCTGACGCATTTACCGTATTTATTCGCCATGAAGAAAAAGTTCTACTTATGCAAAGAGCTGATGAAGTTGCTGACTTACCCGGTGCATGGGATGGGATCTACGGTTATGGAGATCCAACCGACTTAGATCTAGTTACTTCAAGGATTGTAGAATCTACTGGTATTCCTGCTGAAATGTTACAACACGTTAGAACTGGAGAGTCACGTGGTATTGCAATGGGTAATTCATTACTGGAAGTTACTCCTATACTTTTCATTAGTGAGAGCAATGATGCAACTCCTAAAACACTGTATAAAAATATCGAATGGGTTGATCCTGGCATGATAGGTAAGAAAGAATATGCAACACCTAGTTTGAGAGACATGTACGGGGATGTTGCATCCTTCCTTTACATTCTAAAGACAAGCATAGGTCAAGAACAGAATGTTGCTAGAGAAATTCAAGCGAGACTATCTGGAAGCGGTTCTTTGATGGATATTCAAGGAGAAATATACGGAGTACTAAGTCCTAATTATATGAAGGGATATATTTTCGTTGAAGCTTCGGCATTTCATCATGTAGAGAAGTTAATCGGAAGAGCTGGTGTTTCAACTACTCCAATAAAGAACTGTAGAAAGGTGCTAGGTGGAGAATCTCCACTAGAGGATGTTCTGCCGTACTTAGAACCGAAAGCAGCTACTAGTGGTATAGAAGAAGGTTGTATCGTAGAGATTCATGGTGGTGCCTTCAGAGGTCAATCAGCACGTGTAATACGCGTCACTGAGTCTAAAGAAGAAGTTACAGTTGAGTTATTCGAAGCCGCAGTGCCTGTGGCATTAACAGTCAGAGCAGATCAAGTACGAGTTACTCAACGCGTTGAATAATCGAATACAGGAGACCGAGGACTAACGCAACACGCTCAAATAGTGAAGGTCAGTCGGCGGGACACAATCATAGGAGGTAATACACATGTCAGCACGTAATGAGACACCACACAAAGTTGTCCAAGCGCTTGGTAAGAAGAAGTGTAATGGTTCCTGGGAAGAGGCATCTGAAAATTTGACAATGGATCAAATAAAGAAGATTGCAACAGAGCAAGAAGAACGTTTGACGGGAGCAAACTTGTATGCACGCTGCCGCGAAGTTATGGGAACCTGTGTCGCTATGAGAGTTCATGTCGAAGGTTTTGCTCCAAAAGAAGCACTCGAACGTATGAGCAAGGGGGAATTCAGCGAACACTTTAGCTGAATTATCACAAATTGTGGGAGAGGGGAACCTCGTTAACCACGGAGGTGAATTAATATGCAACAAAATATCCAGAATGCTATCCAACAAGCAATAGAGAATGCCCCTGAACGTAAGTTCGTTGAATCATTTGAGATGGCTATAACACTCAAAGACGTTGATCTGAAAAATCCAGTTAATCGAATCCAAGAAGAAGTTCGTCTTCCTTCAGGAAGAGGTAAAAATGTTCGAATTGCAATGTTTGCAGACAGTGAAATGGCCGCTAAAGCTCGTGCAGCAGGAATAAACGTAATTGATCCTGCAACTATAGAAGATTTAGGTGGAAATCGTCAGCAAGCTCGTAAAATGGCTAAACAATATGATTTCTTTTTGGCTGAGATACCACATATGGGTACAGTCGGAAGATATCTCGGAGTAGTATTAGGTCCACGTGGGAAAATGCCACGCCCAGTACCTCCAACAGTAGACCCTGCTGCGCTTGCTACAGGATTACAAAGTACAACTATCGTTAGATCTCGTGACAAAGTAACTTTCCATATGGCATTCGGGTCTCGTAAACAAGGAGTTGAAGAATTGACAGCAAATGCTTTGGCTATCTGGATTAGAGTAACTGGTAAGTTAGAGCGTGGTGCTGGAAATATTCGCTCTTGCTATGTGAAAACTTCAATGGGCCCTGCGATTAAAGTAGAGGTGATTGAGTGATCGCTCCAAAAATCTCTCCTTGGAAGAAGAGTAAAGTCGATGAACTTACTGAAGTATTAAACTCAGATGGAGTTGTCGGAATTGTAGATGTGGGTGGCGTTCCTGCTAGCAATATGCTAGACATGAGAAGCAACTTAAGAGATTCAATGACAATCACAATGGCTAAAAAAACTCTAATTAGATTAGCTTGGATAAACTCGGGCCGCTCTAGTGAAGAATTAGATATATTATTTGAGGGAGCTGCGCAACCTTGTATTGTTCAATCCGTAAATCTAAATCCATTTGAGCTATTTATAGAATTAGAGAAAACACGTCAAGGACGTACTGCGAAAGATGGAGAACTCGCACCGATGGATATTATCGTTGAAGAAGGACCTACTTCATTCGGACCAGGACCGATTGTTGGAGAGTTTAACGCAGTTGGTATACCAGCTAAGATTAATCGGGGAAAAGTTGCAATACCAAAAACAACTACTGTTGTTGAAAAAGGTCAACCGATTTCAGGTGATCTTGGTCAGATGCTTGCTAAATTAGACATTCATCCTATTGAAATTGGAATAATTCTAACTGGCGCTATAGAAGATGGTTTCTTTTTCCCTGCATCTACACTAAATATAGACTTAGATCAAGTTCGTACCGATATTATTACTGCAACCTCTGGAGCATTTAACCTTGCATGCAATATGCGTTGGTTCTCTAAAGAAACCATACCTACACTACTTGCAAAAGCAAGTGGCGAGGCATTATCGGTTGCTGTTGAGGCTGGAGTTACAAATGAAACAACTATGCCTCTATTCATATCACGTGCCAATGCACGTGCTTTGGCCCTAGCAGGTCAATTAGATTCCTCTGCACTTGACGAAGAATTGTCAGCAGCACTTGGTGCTGCTGCTTCTGCGGCAAGCGTATCGGTTGCATCCTCTGCTGCAGCCGGGACAGTAGCTGAAACTACTGAAGAGGAAAAAGAGGAAGAAGAAGAAGCTGAGTTCGGTGGACTTGGCGATCTCTTCGGCTAAATAAAAAAAGGTGAGATAAAATGGAATATGTATATGCTGCTATGTTACTGCACTCTGCGGAAAAGGAAATTGATGAAAAGGCTGTCACAGCGGTTCTAACTGCTGCTGGCGTAGATGTTGATGGTGCTCGAGTTAAGGCTCTAGTATCTTCACTCGGATCAGTCGATATTGGTGAAGCAATGGCTACTGCTGTTGCTGCTCCTGCTGCTGCACCAGCGGCTGCTGGCGGTTCAACCGCTGAAGCAGCTCCTGAAGCAGTAGTTGAGGAAGAACCAGAAGATGAAGGCGCGGCCTTTGAAGGTCTCGGTTCACTCTTCGGATAAGGTAACTAACAACGCAAAATAGTAATACTTCGACTTTCGAAGTCCTATGTGCGGATGCTAGAATCTAGAAAATGAGAGTCCGAATAGTCATCACCGACTTTGATTCAAACAGATAGAACCATTCACAAGTACTAGTTCCGGATGTTATGGTAAGGACACGTTTACTGGAACTTCCAGTTAGTGTTGAGCCGATTCAAGCGATTAGATCTATGAGACTAATTGTTGAATCTAATAATTGGGATACTACAAGGATTGAAGACACAAAAATGGTTCATCGTTGGGCAATTATAATGCCAATAACTAGCCAAGCAAGAGTTATCGGTTTAAGAATTAATTCTGAAAATATAGAAGGTTTGACTATCCGTTCATGGTCACAAATTCCAGGTTCTGCGGGTGTAATAACATATGTTTCCTTTGAAATTCCTCAAAACATAGAGGGAAAAATATGGAAAGAAATACTACAAAAATGGATATGTGAATTACCAAGATGCCCGTGGAAATGGACTTTCTTAGAGCGATCTAAGCTTGGGTATATGATCCCTGAATTTAGAAAATCGGTTAATTTATTTAAAAAAGAGGGAATTGATATGAAATCGTGGGATAATTCAACTAAAGAAGTGGACAAAAAATGAAAATAGTCAAAATACTTATACTTCAAACATAATTATTATCTGTACAAATTATAGAATGGTTTGATAGGTATGATGTGAACGGAGAGTTGAGAACAATATGGATTTAACTGATCTCACTGATACTCCACGTAAGCAAAGTATGCTTGCTGGAACTATTTTCTTTATGCTAATATTCCCTATTTATTTTCAAATGATGCCTACTCTAGTTTCAGATGAAATGATTGAAAGTGGATCATCTGAAATTTCGGTATCATGGAGCGTTTCTTTTGAAGAAATAGAAATTACACAAACTGAATCGGAAACATTGGGTGACGGTGATACTTATGATTCTTTTTTTGACGTAATGACTGAAAGAAATATTGGTTACATAATGATGGAAATAAGTTGTATGGACAACGATGAACCCGGCCCTGGTTTCACGGATTCTGCTGATGCAAAAAGTGATGTTTCTCAAGTAGAAGGAGAATTTGAAGACCAAGAAAATAATGGAGATTGTGGAATGGGGGGTGGCCTTGAAATGATATGGTACTCTACTGAGAATTATACAGGAGATAATTATACATTTGAAGGAACTGAAAACGAACTGCGTGACACCTGGAGTTCGAATGATGATGGAGTTGGAACATGGGCAGTTACAGTAACAGCTAATATTGAAACAAATCCAGTTCCAGGATTAGGCGACATAATAGATAGTGATGAAGAGTATGAAATAACATGGACTGCTATGACATATGAACTCATTATTATTCCATTAATTGATGAAGATATATAATCAAGTCTTAGCATGAATACTAATAATATCTCCATTTATTATTTCATGTTCAGCACCTATTACTCTGCCTCTTTTTGCATCTGTGGCTCGGATGAAACCATTTCCAAGATCGCTATGTACTGCATAGGCAAGACCCTTCGCCGTAGTCCCTTCAGGCACAAGTATTGCATCTGGAAGAATATTCCCTTCTCCATCAACCCAATGAGTTTCATCTTGAACAGGATAGGCTACTCTACGTTTTAGCCTATCGAAAACAACTGAAGAAAGAAGGCCTACTAATCCTCCACCTTCCCATCTAGACAACGTTTTGGAAATTTTTTCTAAAGCATTGTATTGTTCTTTTGACAGATTATTATCACCCAACGCCGTGATAGTAAATTGGGAGGTACTAGGATTTAATTCAATTAAACCAGCTTTTGATGCTCGCCTAAGAGCTAACTCTGCTTCAGCACTTGAAGGAACTAAAATACCACCCGATTTCATTATAAATTTAGATAACTCATCCCAACTACTTTCATCTATACAATCTGCCTTATTGGCCACAATAGATATTGGAAACAGAAGGGAACGAATTTTACCTGCTAATGTCATTAATTCATCATTACCCCATGACCAAGGTACACCTGAGTCAGGATGATTTTCTGAAACTGACTGAAGCCCAGCGTTAACATGTTGCTCATTGGCACCAATTCCAGATAATTGATCAAGTAAAAATGTTGAAAGAGCTTTTTCACCCTCTGATTGAACTCTTCGAGCACCTCTAGACCAACTAGATTGAATAATTCCTACAATCCAAGCATCAAGTTCATCCAAAAGAAATTGATGTTCATCCATGGGTTTCGATCCGCCATCGCCTACGGGATTACCCTCGATATCAGTAGATCCCGAAACATCTACAACTTGGATTAAGGCATCACAACGGGCTAAATCAGAAAGAAACTGATTACCTCTACCCCTACCTTGGTGAGCTCCAGGAACTAATCCTGCAACATCTACTAGAGTAACTGGGACTAACCTTTGATAACCATTACAAGTTCCAGATTTAGGATTACAAATACTACCATTACGATTATCATTATCAATTATTGGAGATAATCTGCCTTGCTTTTCTTTTCGAATACGTAACTCATTACAAGCACATTTTTCACGTAAAGGTAACCAAGCAACACCCACGTTTGGTTCAATTGTAGTAAATGGATAATTCGCTATATCAACTGGGGTCTCGGTTAAGGCAGAAAATGTAGTTGATTTACCAACATTTGGTTTTCCAACAAGTCCAATACGCATACTATCACCATATACTGAAAGAGGGAAAGGGCCTCAATCTAATGGCCCGTTCATAGTTTAGTAGCGCTACCTTTTTCATCATTTTCACCAGTAGGGATAACTTCCGTATCAAGGTCTGCTCCACTTGCAAGAATTCTGCGAACGGTCATAGGAGATACAAGAGAATATGATTCAACGGATATTGAAGAAGAAGTAACTGATTTCTTAGATATTAGATCGCCTCTAAACATGCCACTAACCATATTCAATGAGTGTAATATTGAGCCGATTACAACACCATAAAACATTACTGAACCAACTTTACGAAGTTCTTCGGATAAAGCACTAGGATCTTCTACGAGTAATTCGGCAAGAGCTAAATCCATAAAATCTGCAATCATTGTAATTGATAGTCCAAATATTGCCCCTCCAGCCATCATCCAGAATCCCCAACGAGCTCGACTTTGAGATAAAAGATGCCTTCCGACTAATTCGGGATATAGACTTAGGGCGGCTCCAAGAGATAATGGGACCAAAACAAGCCAACCAGACATCATCGATAGAGAATTGGAAATACCCATTAATTCATTTGTACCACTTACAGCATCTGTTTGAATAAACAATGAACCAATTGCAATTGGAATTATTAACCATGAACCTAAATTTAATTCTGCATTACCTGAAGAATTTGGAGTGTCTACAAACATATCCGAACCGCGCATAGTCACGAGCATATTACTTGAGAATGCTAATATTGGTATAGATACAAGTGCCATTAGGAAACTTGCAGATAACATATCTTCGTTAGTGAAAGCTACAATATTATTTTCTGCTAATGGGCCAAATATATCGATTACCATCTGACCATTAATATCTCCAAATGGATTGATTGTAAATATTCCACCAAACAAAGTTACACCTACTAGTGTTTTCGACCATAATGGATTACTAGATGTGATAGATGAGGAATAAAGAGCAACTCCTGCAACTCCTAAGAAAAAGAATGTCCCCCCAAAGAGATGGTATGTTAACCACTGCCCAACATTATCATTGACGGCCCCCGATGTTATAGAAACAATGCTCAATATTGGATTACTTAGTAGTGCGATTAGAATTAACCAGCCCGGAAGAGCCATATTTTTTGTTCTATTTGAAACTGTTAAAAGATGATTCATAATCACTGCAAGAAGAGCAACTGTATTGAGAACCACCCCCAGAGGAATTATTTCGATATTTAATATCTGATTATTCTGAGAACCAATCACCATAATTAAAACAGATAATGTCCAGACAAATGAGACTAGGTTAGCATTTGTTTCACTAGCTAATTCAGTACCAGATAATTTAGGGATAATATGGAAACTTGAACCGATGATAAGCATCGATACTGCCCCATAAAGCGTAGCATAAACACCTGCGGAATATAATTCATCTGTATTAGCTGAGTAGCCCCATGAGGCTAGAGAATGTAGTGCATCTGGATCATGACTTAGCCACATACTCATGAAGGTAAACATTGAACCGAGAATTAACCATAGTGTACCTTGCATAATCCAAGAACGCGCTCCAGAACCAGTTCTACCTTCTACTAAATCAGCACCCGGACCAATTGCTTTCTCAAGCATGAAAGATACCATGCCTTTAGCCACATCTGAAAATATCCATAGACCTCTTTTTATCAATAAAAACACGATAAATAATGAAATCCAAAAATAAAACATTGTCGATAATACTGTATCCATAATAATCACCTCACTCGCTTGTAGCCTCTAATAATAATCTACCAAGAATTGCAAATATTCCTATCATAGTTCCTAAGATAAAGAACCAGATGCCTGAATCAAATACACCGCTGAATACAGGTACTAAATCAGAGATTACAGGTAAATCTTGCCCCGGATAAAGAATACTATAGAGTAATAAAAAAGATAGTGATATCACTACTCCAAGAGCAATGAATATCCATGAGCCCGAGGGCTCTTTTTCGCCTTGAAGAAAACCCTCAACTGAATCTGTTGTATTAATTGACATGACTGCACCTCAAAATAGTCCCGTTAAGGATATTACTACCACCGGAGATTCACCCTTAAGTATTAGCCGAGCGAGTAGTTCCTTGAGCCCTAAGGGGCACGTACCATATCGACTCTAGAAAGTCTCCTATCTCTTCCTTGGCCTAGTGGAGCAGGTAACGATAAATCGTTTTCAATTTCTGCTTTCCATACTCTTTTACAATCACAATCAAGTCCATTGAATTCTCTCAAATCTCGTGAAACAGAATACCTTTCTATTGCTGCAACTACTTCTGCATCACATTTCTTGCAATTATGTGCTCCTCTTATTCTTCCACCGGCAGTAGGATGTACAATTGTTCTACAATTAGAACTTGAAATTTCGTCATGAGTCCTTTCGATCATATCAACAAGTGACCAAAGCCAAGGGGGTCGATATTCTCTGTTACGAAATATTCGATCTACAACTGTATTCTTCTGAATATTCATTGGATTAATTGAAACTTCATCAGAAAGAGGTGCAACTTCCCTTAGCCAATTAGATGTCAGATTAAGTGCATCTCCTTCCGACATAAATGGAGGTTTGAAAAGAAGATATGTTTTGACACGCAATCCAGCATCTCTCAAATCAGAAACGGATTTTCTCCATGTTTTGGTAGAAAAGCCTTTGTTACAATGAAAACGTAAGACTGTGTCATCATATGCTTCTAGGCCAATCGCAACAGTACAACCAGGGTGTCTTTCTGCAACCCATGCAAGTTTTTCTGGACTGCATAAGTGAGCTTGAGCTTCTACAATTAATTCTAAACCACGCTCATGAGTTTCTCTGAGAACCATATCTTGCCATTCTGGGGGATTCTCTCTATCTTCGAAAAATGTCCCGGAAGTGTATACTTTAACCATTTTACAACCCTTGAAATCATTTGTTAATCTCTTAGCCTCATTCCACTGAGCAAATAAATCATCAGCTGTGACATCATCCCTTACATCATTAAAATAACCACAAAAAGTACAGCCGGATTTCCACCACCAAACACATCCTTTTGTCCTTAATATTACAGTCACAGCAGTACAAGGAGTACCGTCTTGCAACATTTCAGGCGTTTTATAGACTGTTGCAGGTTTGGTTGCATCCCAAGATTCTCTACGTGAAATCGATTGAGGAGTATTTTCTGGAGCTTTGACTAAATGATGGATTTTTACCGCTTTTGTGCCATCACCCAAAATTCCGGAAGCACCTGCCATAACCCTTCGGTTCGTCTCTTTCTCTTGATACTGCCGTCGCCCAAAACATCATCTTACATGCGTCCTAGGATTATATATTGGTGAATCAATGAAGTCATTTACAATCGTCCAAAATCTTCTAACTGCTATAGTAATTCCTTTTCTTGCTATTATTGTAGGACTTTCATCATTGCCGGGAATATATGTATTCTATGAAATTCAAGATTTAATGTATGAAGATTGGAATGGTGTGTTAAATCAACCTCAGAATTGGGAAGAGTTTTTGATAACCGGAATAGGTGCAGGAATGGGAGTTATTGTTTGGGGAATAACTCTAGTAATTTTATCTGGCTTACTTGGGGGCTTATTCAGACCAAGACTTGAACCAGGCAGATATCCATTACAATCATTTGTAACTATTCAATGGGCATGGTCTATGGTTTTCCATAGAATTGCTCTTTTCTTTTTACCGTTCTTAGTTCCATCATTCATAGGGAATACCTACTACAGACTATCTGGTGCGACATTAGGGCAAGGAATACAAATTAACTCAGCACATCTTAATGACGCTGGATTAGTAACCCTTGGAGATAGAGTAGTGATTGGAGGTAGCGCAATTATCAATGCACATCTAACAGAAAGAGGAGAATTAGTCATGGCTCCTGTCATTATAGGAAATGATGCACTAATAGGTATGGAATCTGTTATTCAACCAGGCTGTAACATAGGAGAAGGAGCTATTATTGCGTCAAGGGCTGTTGTACCTAAATGGACTACGATACCTGCGGGAGAAGTCTGGGCAGGAATACCTGCAAAATGCATAAGACTAGCGGATGGATCAAAACCAGAGAATTAATCTTCTGATTGTTCTAATTCTTCGGACATGTCTTGAGCATGTGATACTGCATCTTCTGCTGCTTCAAGGGCTTCGTCCATTCTAGATTTGAAAGTATCTTGTTTCTTTGCAAATTCTGCACTCTTTTCGATAGCTGAATCTATCATATCATACCTTGTTTGGATTGCTTGATTTAGACTCTCAAAAATTTGCATATGTTGAACATACCAATCATCTCTTGCAGTTAGTTCTACTTGAGCAGTTTGTAATGCCTCATCAAGCTCTTCTGCAACTTCGAATACACGCCCTAATCTTGCTTTTTCGCGGCTATACATTTCTTCTGTTTTCTCTAATTTAGGTTGAAGATGTTTAATTTTTGTAGAGGATTTTGCGCCATCCATTTCCATTTCATGAATTCTACTATCTTTATCTGAAATTAATGATTCCATTCCTTCACGCTCTATTTCTTTATCTATTGCTTCTTTTTCTAGAACATCGATTATTGCATTTTTCTCTTCAAGTTCTTGTTCAACTTTACGATAAGCAACATATAATTTTTCTAAACGATCAGACTCTTCGACTAATCTTTCTTCGAGTTGTTTGATACGATTTTCCGGTGTAATTAAACCGTTTTCATCATCAGTCATTGGATACCCTCGCTTATCTCGAATCATATCCTCGCTTTAACTTCGGCGGATTCTTTAGCTAAAAATCGCGTTATTCTGATTGATTTATTGTGATACTGCGGCAATTGTTGCCGAAAGTACTGCTGTCAATCTTTTTGATGAGGGAATATGTAGTTTCTCGTCAGGACCATGAGCATTATTTCCAGGACCGCCAGTACCTGTACACAAAAATTGAGCCATTGGATATTTTTCCTGCATCATAGCCATGAATGGAATGGTTCCTCCTACCCAAGTGGCCATTGGTGGAAGACCACTAATATGCTTTGATGCTTGGTTAAGCGCCTCTGCTAATTTTCCATCCATTGCTGGTGCATGAAAACCATCCGCTGCTGCATCCGGAATATACTCTACTTTAGCGCCATAGGGCGGACTTTGTTCAAATTTTTCTTTGAGTATTAAATCTATTTTTTCGGCTGTAACTCCTGGTGGTATTCTAAAACTCAACTTTAAATCCGTATTAGTCCTTAGGACATTTCCTGCTGTTTGTGTAGGAGGCATTCCATCAGCACCTATTACTGACATTGCAGGCCTCCAATTCATATCAAGAAGAATCTCGGCTGCTCCTTCATTCTGGGGCCTTAAATTATCGACAACTGGTAATTGTGACCAAAGTCCATCACCTAATAAGCCTCCAAGATCTTCTGCTTCTTTTCTTACTTTATCACTAATTATAACATGCATCTCAGGAACTAAAATTTCTCCAGAGTTCGAGTCTTCTACTCGGTCAAGTAAAATCCTCTGAATTCTAAAAGAAGAAGGTATTACACCTCCAGACATCCCGGAATGTACGCCTTCATTGGAAACTTGAACTGAAAGAGTACCCGCAACTACACCACGTAATGCCTCTGTAACCCATATGTGTTCATAATCCGGACCGCCGCTATCAAGAACAACTATTAAATTTGGATTCCCTAATTCATCTGTTAGTTCATCAAGATAAGGAGGTAAGTCATAAGATCCTGATTCTTCACATGTTTCAATGAGAAAATGTGAACGAGGATAGGGGACTCCTTGCTCCTGTAACATCTTGAGAGCAGTTACACATACATAGCCACCATATCCATCATCTAAAGCACCTCTACCAAAGAGCCAAGGATCTCTTCTAACAGCTTTCAATGGATGAAGTCCCTCAGACCAAAGGTGCTCTCTGGATGGTTGTTTATCTAAATGTGAATAGAATATTACCTCTCCAGGTCCTGTCCCTTCTACGGTAACTAAAAGCACAGGAGTCCTTCCCTCAATTTGGTGAATTTTGTATGTCATACCATCTAGTTCTTGATTAACAAGCCAATTTGAAAATAATTCGATTGCAGAATTAAGTTCACCTTTTTCTTCCCAATCTGGTTCAAAACCAGGAGAAAGTGCCTCTATCTCAATAAATTCGCTTAAACTGGGAATTATTGAATCTTCCCATAACTCATCCGCTCTCTCTATCAGCCTATCCAAGTCTACAGACATGATACCCTGTTAAACAACACAGTCTTTGAATCTTTAATTCAGAGTTCCTGCTTTAATGGGCCACAAATTGGCAACATTCCTTTGGAAAATGGACAAGATTCACAAGGTTTAGATGAGTTTTCAGATAGAGGGGGATGATTGCTAAGAGAGTCGTTAGAATCTAATTCCATTTTAGCTACTTGAATTAGCAACTCATCTAATTCACTCTGAGCTTGTTGGAAGAGTTCTTCGGGATATTCAACTAATCGGCCAGTTACTCCTACCCATATAGCTGGACGTAACACTTTTCGAGGGTTTTCACGACTTTCTTCAATTCTTTCTAACGCTCTATAATATAATGCTAATTGCATTCTATGATGCTTCAACATTGCAAACTCTGAATCACACTTAGGTTCATACGAATCTTCGCCCAAGGATGCTAAAAGCCCTTCATTTTTACTAGAACGTAGCGAATACGCCTCTTCCGTTTTCAGATCAATCGGCCTAATTGATGGTCCTTCATCACCAAGAGTACAAAGAACAATATCGATAAATCCGTCCATCTGAACTGATGCTTTGTTTAAGAGAGAAAGAGATTCATGACCATGGGGGGTCCAACGGGTTCGGGTCAACCCATCGAGAGGTACTTCGAAACTGATATGAAATGGCATTTCAGTTCTCAAACCTTCTACTTTCTCTCCATCAATAATTTCTCCATTAATTAATTTACCAAATTTACTATTGGATAAGCGAGTTGTCATTTCAATAACAATATCTTTAATTTTTAATTTGTCCGAATCTGTAGAAAGCATCTCAGTATAGATCTGATTATGGACACCCTCATTCATCATATTATTAGGATTCTTTTTAATCCAAGTATTAGGTAAAGGAGGTGAATTTTCTTCTAATAATCCTGGATTAGGCATCCCAATTTCAACTATTCTATGGACTATTGATCCTAATAATGCTGCATCTATACCATTAAACAAAGTATTGGGAAGAGATTTTTTAGATAAGGGAATTAGAGGATTAGGTTTGAGTCCACCTCTTGTTTCTAACCAATAACGACGTGAGCACTCGGATAACTGTGATAACCTATGTGGAGCCGTTTTAACCCTGTAATTAGAATCTAATCTTGGCTCAATAGAAGGAATTGAAAAAGATAATGAGTTTATAGCTGCGTTATTTTTTTGCACTATTCTTTGAGAAGGTGTCGGCAAAGAAGATTTCACTGCTTCAGGATTGGTATCAAAACAATCTTGATGATGGAGTAATACCATTCCTTTCAATAGATGACTGCCAGTAAAAGAATTATTTTTCATTGTAAAAGGATCCAAGTATCTTTCTGTATTCAGATCAAATGGACTATCTGTAAAATCTGTATCCTTATTCCAAACTGAATCTAATTCATTTCTCCTGTATGATCCTTGCCTTAGAGATTCAAGCCAAATCTGACCTAACTGGGGAAGAGATTTATTATATTTCCAAGGTATTTTTAATCCACCAATATTACTTTCTGAACTATCAGTCCAAGTAGTTCCTTTTGGCGAACCAACAATTATCAAACGATTTTTGGCTCTTGTCGCACCTACGTACAACAATCTTCTTGCTTCAGCATCTTTTCTAGATTGATAAAGCCATTTTGTATGTAACCAAGTGGCTGATTTTATATCTTGTTTATCGGTCCAAGGAAGTGGATTACCAGCAAATAATTCTGGACTGACCATTGTTCGAGATCGAGAATCGATGGTAAGATTTGTTTGCCGTTTCGAACAAATATCGATTAAGAATACAACGCTTGCTTGAAGTCCTTTAGAACCATGAATCGTCATAATTCGTACGGCGTCTTTAGGGGGTATTGTGATAGCTTCCATTGATGAGGATTCACTTTCTCTTAATTGCCTAATTCTATCTGCAATAACAATTGAATCCCCTCCAACTTCTGTGACTAAAGAGCGAATTAAATCAGTAAATTGTTCAACATCTTGCAATGAGGTATTATCTGAATAAGTAAGTAATAAATCTGAACTGTCCAAAGTATCTTCTAATAATTCATTAATTTGGCCTTTTTCAGAAAGTTCTATCCAATGATTGACTAACTCTTTCTGCCTAGAATTAATACTCATAGAATATAATCGATGAAGTAAATTTTCATTGTTTTCTGCCTGACCGATAAACTTCTGTGTTTGTTCATCATTGAATCCTATTAGACAAGAACGAGCGACCCAAGCGGCAGAATGTGGATTCTTAGGCCTAGCAATAAATTGTATTAGGCCATCTAATGAATGGACTGCTGGCCTTTCTAATAATCCTCCTTCTCTGTCGGCTTGAGAGGAAATACCAAAATCATTCAGATATCTGATAATTATGTCTCGAATATTTCTTCGAGAAGGTAAAAGCACCATAATTTCACTAGGAGGTACTTTTTCACAAGCAGGCAATACATCCCATCTCCCTGATGGTGAAAGAACTCTAACAGGTTTCCCTTCAATAAGATGCTTAATTCTCTGAGCAACCATCATACCTTGCCGTTCCAATGAATCAGGAGTCCCAGAAGTAAAGGCATCAAGATATTCGTTTAGATCTGTTGATGAGTCATTCGGGACCTCGGCATTTAATGGGCAAATCCATTCAATACCTCCACTTTCTTCTGATTTATCTTCGCAATGAGAGAGCTTTTGAGAATCTGCATAAAAACCTCCATTGATAACTTTCCTATGTCGTGGATGAAATATATCTTCCCACCATTCATTCATTACTGCAAGTAAACCAGCATCTGTTCTATAATTTATTTTTAGTGAAATTAAACCCTCTTTTCGTTCATCTGTTTCTTTCTGTGAACCAACTTCCAAACCGTCATAATGTTTGAATGGAATCCATCCTAGTAAATCTTGACCACCATTATCATAATGTTTCTTAGCATTAGCAATTGTAATTTGATGAGAATTCCTAGGATCTCTACTTAATTCCTTATTCCTCAATTCTCGACCAGGTGTAGTAAGTAGAGGTATACTAGAGTATTCGTGTTTATTGATTTCTCGAAGAGTCGTCGCATATTGTCTAAAACCAGTTACTTCTGCTTGTCTAAATGCATAGATACTCTGTTTTATATCCCCTACATAACAAACAGTCGGTTGCCACGGAGTATCAGGGACTTCTGGGTCACCATCTTCCACTAAACGGGGACCCCAAAGTCTGGATAATAGTCGCCATTGTAATGGAGAGTTGTCTTGGGCTTCATCGATAATAAATGCACGATACCTTCTTCTTATCTTCTTTAATAAGTTATATCTTCGATCTAAATCTTCTCGTGTTTCTTTAAGATGAAATGATGAATCACCTGAATATTTAGGATTATTCTCAAGAGATTCTAGAATAGAAAATGCGGATAATATATGGTCATCTCTCCAAGATTTTTGAGAGGTGTTATTGAGTGCTGAAATAATTCTTTCATGATAAAAACTCTCACAAGTCTCGGGGCAATTTGCTAATAATAAATCTCCTGCTAGTTTCTGAATATCATCGTAATCATGCACTTCATTAACTTCTTTTAGTTTCGAAACAATTCCTCGAAAACCAATTAGTACTGTACGTAAATCATCAAGATTTCTTGCTTCTTGCTCAATAGTAAATCTATAGATTGTTTTCTTATTTAATGATGGAGGAGTTTCAGGGATAGTGTCTGGAAGTGTAAGGAAGGGGTTATTCCAGTCATTCGGAGTACATGGAGGAGATTGTTGATTCAATAACATGGCTAAACGAGTAAAATGGAGAATTATGTCACCAGTATCTGAATTCCATAATTCTTTCATTTCTTTTGTATGTAGTTTGAATATTTTACTTACTTTACCTGGACTTCCGATCCCTCTATCCCAATTATCAGAATCTTTAGGGAGATTTCCTGAAGGAAATATTGTGAGACCCGCTGTACTTCCTGAATTGATAAGAGAAGTTGGGTTTACAGTACAATGTAAAACATTACTTAACCAGATTAATTTGTCCCAAGTTTCTCCTCTTGGGCCTGTCGATGATAATTCATCTAAACAAGCAATACGGGTTTCAGGCCCCCATCCACTTCCTAATTCATTTGGGTGCTGTTTAACTAAATCACAAAACTGAGAAATATTTTTTTGGACATGTTTCGAAAACTCATTTAATACGTCATTATCAATAGATTCGATTATCCTTTCTTGTAATTTATTCGGAATTATTTTATTATTAGAATCTCCGAGTTCCCTAACTGCCTCATCTATAAATATAGAACGATTAGCTAGATTTCTGATGACATTGATCGCTCGTCTTCGACTCGAATATCTACGTTGGATTCGATCTCGTGCCGCTAAAATTTCCTGTGGGCCAAAATTTCTATTGTTAGGCATACCTGCATCTACTGCTTCATGTAATCGACTTCGATTAGAAGATAGTCGCCATAGAGTATTTAATCCTGATTCAGTAAGTAATATTCTACCTGAATCTGAAACATTGTCTTGACTTAAAGAATCTCCAAGCATACCACGATATGGTGCAATTAATTGGTTAAAGAAAGAATCTATTGTACCGATGGGGGCATCATCTAACAATGTAAGTAACTGCTCATTAAATCCTTCGAAATGGATTCTTGGATCTTTCCTAAATCTACCATCATCACTTATTGGACCTGGTCCTAAACGTGTTAGCCGCTTTCTTAGCCTATCTTTCATTTCATCAGCAGCTTTATTTGTGAAAGTAAGTAAAACAACTTCACCGGGCAATAAACCACCCCAGTTTTGAAGATTTTGTGTTTCAGATTTACCTTGTACTAATATTCCCCCATAGAGCTCAGGAGGTCTTTCTGGTTTGGGCAAAATTCTGGTTGCTCGCTGATCTTCAGAAAGATAGTGCTCAATCACCCTATCAACTATTGTGCTGGTTTTTCCAGTACCTGCTCCAGCATCAACAACTATATGTGAATCTAAATTTAAAGCTAATAGTTGTGCTCTATTTAATTTCATTAAAAGTCACCCTCTAATTTCACATCGCAAATATCTTTAACTTTACAATATTTACAATTATTCTCTTCTGGAATTGGATTGACATAACCTTTATTTGCCCTATCTGAAACACTCAATGCAACTGAAATTCGGGATGCTAACCAAGCTCGGAAAGGATCACTCAAAGGCTTATCATCTTCATTGAGAAAACGGAACTTATCATGAGTTATCTCTGTTAAATTACCAATTTTAGAAAGATTCGAAATCAAACTATTAGTTGACATTTCTATTTGGTGTGAAGTTTTATGCCCTAACACTGAAATCCCCACTCCAATTACCAAATCTCCGGGATGACTCTCTTCCCAAGCTCTAGCGTACAGAGCAAGTTGAAGTTCTTCGAGTACGCCTTTATAATGACGTTCGTTAATATCTGTTTTTTCTGTGGTCTTAAGATCTCTAATTATGATTAAACGTCTTGGGGTCCATTGAGAATTATGAATTTCTAAAGGTGCAACTTCTGAGTTTCCTTCTTCGTTAATCCAAATATCATTTTCGGAATCAAAAGGAACTAAGTCTACTCGATCAATATATCCACGTAACCTGATATCAGGTAATTTTTCACCAACGGGTAATGTGATATTTTCAGGGAGAGAGATCAAAATACCATTTGAATTGTCTTGAGTTAAATTCCATTCTAAAGCTATTGGAATTACGTTTTCAAGTAATAATTCTGCTTCAATCATCCGGCCTATTCGTCCAGAAAGAGAGATTGGCTTGGGATCTAACAACCAATCATCCCACTCGTATACACTCATTCCAGTCATCATTCGGACGCGATTAGCAGAAACTGCATCGCTCCTATTCAACCAAGGAGCAAGATTATCTAAATTTATAAGGGCTTTTTGCATTAATATTTCGGGACTTATTTTCGAACGAGCGATGTTCAATGGTATGCTTGACTTTTCAGAGAAATCAATATCTCTATCCATTCCTTCATCAAATTCTAATATATCAAGAAGTAAGTTATGGTGTATTTTATGGAATAAATCACCATGAGTACGCGCGTCTAAATCCTCTTTTTGTGACTCTTCAGCATTGATCCTTAAACTTCGACTAAGCCAACCAGCTCGGGGACAACGAAGCCATTCTTGAAGCCGACTAGCAGACCAGATAGAGATTTTTTGATTTTTGATTTGAATAAAGCCATGGCGTGAATCACTAACATCTATTTTTGTTGGATTTGGGGTAAATGGCCTAGGATCAATTGTTGGTGTAACTATTTCTTTATTCTTTACATAATCCCAAGTTCGTGCAGAAATTACAGGCCAGCGTAAATTATTACGAGGGTTGGTAAACATTTTAGGAGTTTTACGGCTCATATTTTTGATATCAGATTGGAATAAATAATTTTTATTTGCAACTGAAAGATAGCCGTCTGGTTCGGCCATTCGAGGTTGTCTCCTTTCCCTATCTCGTTGTAATGATGAATCCAATGAGATTGTCACTGAGTTTGGATTTATTGGAGATATGAGAGATTTTTCATTATTGTTTAATTTTAAACCATCCATCATTCGCATTGCTCTAAGGCTCAAAGATTGGTTGATTGGGGTTTCAAATATTACAGAATTATCATCAGGATCATTAATAATTGTCCACTCTCGAATGGGAGTTGAAGAAGGATTTGCATCATCTAAACTGGGGTCTAAAATAATAACCTCTGATGCACATTTGAGAATATGTTCAAAATTATGACGAGCGTTTCTAACAGGGCCATCCGGCCTCAATAAATTAGATTCATTCCTTTCCTGATCTCCGAGAAAATGCATTTTTGGAACTTTTAAATTCCAAGATATTGATGACACATTAGTTAAAATTGCTATATCAGAAGTACAACCAAGTGCTTGATCACAAGATAAAATTCGTAATCGATGTCGATTAAGATTTACAGATGAGGAAAAAGTTGTAATTCCTATCAAATTGGAAATTTCATCGACCCAATCAGGACCCATTATTGGAAACTTATGCTGTAATAATTTTTGTGTGTCGCGAAGGTTCATAAATTCAGAAACTAAACTTTGTATAACTCCAGAAGCAATAGTTAAGTCACCAATAAATTCGCTATTTAGCGAACTTTGACGCGAAAGTTTCAGAGTAGAAAAGAACCATTCATCACCTGATTTAGGGCTAGTTGGGAGTGGTAGTTCATGTTTGGAATATACACCAACATTACTTGATTCATTGATAATAGATCGATCTGGTCCAGATAATATTGGGCTGAGCCATTTGACGACACAGAGTAGCCACCATTGAGTTGACTCTTTCTTGAGGTTGTCTTCTTCTTCATTAAAACCAAAATCAAAATCTGACTCTAAACAACTTAACCATTGGATTAGAGTTTCTGGGCCTCCAAGGATATGATTTGTTCGAGCAATCTTACTGAGAATTTTAGGATCGGGGACAGGAGTAATTCTTTTGTCTAAAGGGTGAGGTTTGATTTCTGGAAATAGAGTTAGAGAATTTTGAATAGAAAGTGCCCTTAATTTATCTAAAGAAAAAGCATCATTACCATAAGATAAATTTAGATAAGAATTGAACCAATGACCTAAGGGGTGATTTGTAATCATTAAATTTTCTGAAGATATAGGGAATCCCAGATTTTTCAAACCACGGTTCCAAATGTGTTTGTTATTTTCAAAATTTGGGTCTATAATTAATACGCTTTGGTCGGGAGATTCATGAAGTTTTTTTGTTGCGAATGAAAATGCTGCCTCAAATGACTGGTTTTCACGCTGGAGTAAAACTCTCTCGATTTTATTTTCATCTATAACTTTCGTGAAATTATGTACTGGAACCCACCCTGGCAATTCAGATTTTTCATTAATAGGCCACTCATCTTTCAGTAAAAGTCCGTGCTTTCCTAAACGAAAGTTTCCCGCATTAGATAATTGATGGATTGGTGAATGACAAGATATCATACGGATAAAGTCAGCCTCTGATTGGGGTATTGTGGGAGAATGATTTAACATTATTATACCATCAACATCTATCAAAGAAAACGGTTTTTCTGAAGTTTTTAATTTCTCAATAATGCGTTCTACTAAGAAATCATTATGCGTCACATTAAGTTTTAATTCGAGTGATCGTAATACCTGACGGAACGTCCTGATTCCCGGTCCATCCCAACCTGATGCCGCGGATTCTGAAGATAGGAAGCTATGTAAATCAGCTAAAGCTGTTGTTTTACCACGGCTCCAATTCATGTCAGGAAGTGGGTTTATTATTGGAAAACCTAACTTCGAAGACTCTTTTTTACATTCTTCATGTAATATTAATTGGAATGAAGGATCATTTTGCAATAATCTTGGCATTCGAAAATCTGCCATAATTGAATCCTTTAATGAAGAGATTGTGTGGTGAAGAGTATTATCGATTACAAATCCTTCATCAGTTAAAGATTCAAGCATTTCACGTCTTGACTCGGTGTTTGGATAAATGATTAGGAGTCTAGATTTACCTCCTTGAGAATATGATTTGTTATCAATTATTTGAGATCTCAGATGATCTTTCAACCATTGAGGTAAAGGTCCTGGATAAACTTCTTCATTTGTTATCATCATATCAAGGCTGTCCAAAATAGTCCCTCCGAGTATTAGTCATAGCGACGAGGGTTATTGAACTCGACGATAAGAGACTTTCGAAAATATATGATTAATTATCTTTTCGAGAATATAATGATGCGGCAAAGAATGATACGAAAATTACTGCACTTGGGTATGGTAATGCATCAAATGCACCATCTTCATCATTATTATAATGCCAATCAAATACAAGTACTGCACTCAAATCGTCACCATCGTAAGCAGAATTATGATCAATGGATATCTGTCCAGTATTGGAGAAAGAACTTCCACTCGATGAAAGCTCTACAACATCCCTCAAGATATGATGATAATACTCTTCCCCATTTCCTCCCTCGGGGAAGTATCCTACTTCTTCAACGAAGAAAAGCATAGGACTTATAGTATGAAATTCTGATAAAGAAGGTGTAGAGATATTCCAAGAAAATAGATTCTCCCCAGATTCATTAGACCAACTTAATTTTGCAAAAGAATCGAGTAATTCGATAGAAGATGAGTCATCAATTGATGTACCGGCTTCCAGAGATATCTGATAATCAGTAGTCAAACTATCTGATTGAGGCGATGTCCCAATATGCAGCCTTTCACCATCGAACACATTAGAAGGAGCAATACGCTCGAAAGAACCAGCAATTTGAGATGTTTGCCCATACCTCTCAACCCACCGATCATCAGTTGCTTGGGAACCAAAAGGATCTTGTGTTTCAGCAATAAAACGATGATAATGTACTTGCATTATGCTTTCGTCGTCGGGTATTATTAGAGAATTTGTTACGGCCTCTGTTTGCACACAATTTAAGCACCAAGTCGCAGTATAAACCTCAATTAATTGAGGCCATTCTTCTGCCATCATTTCATTACTTTCGAAACTAGTATTATTTCCGGAAAGGGAAATTGAGACTCCGCCTAAAGTCCCTGTATCAGTAGAGTCAGATATTACATTATGCCATGTTTTAATTTCATCTGACTCTGCAAAAGATTGCTGAGCAAAAAATAGCAAAAGAAGTGTGACGGCTACGACACGTATACTAGTCATAATAAATCGGCGATAGTTTTTACACAAAAACTAGAGGGTTAACTGCTGATACTTTTGAATGATTCAATCGTTCTATTAATATCTTCATCAGTAATATGTAAATGTACAACTGCACGAACTACTTTAGAATTAATATCTAATACATCTATTCCTAATTCTGCTAATCCTTCGACTACTTTAGAGGCTGATAAATTCTGACAAGAAATATAAGCCATATTTGATTGAACAGCACTGAGATCAACTTGGAAACCATCCATACTGTTTATTGATTTTGCAAGTAAATAAGCACGAGAATGATCTTCATGGAGACGTTCAATATTATTTTCTAATGCATATAATCCAGCGGCTGCCAAAATACCCGCTTGCCGCATTCCTCCCCCGAAAGTTTTTCTCCAACGATGAGCTTCGGCAATTGTTTCTGAATCTCCTACTAAAACAGAGCCAACTGGTGCGCCAAGACCTTTAGAAAGGCATATTGATATTGTGTCAAAGTTTTTGACCATGCGTTCAGGAGTTATCCCACTAGCAACTACTGCATTGAAAAGGCGAGCACCATCGAGATGAGATTTACAACCATTATCGTGTGCAATTTGACAAATTTCATCCATGACATCAAGAGGATAGAGTGAACCACCGCCCATATTTGCAGTATTTTCTACACATATCAGAGAACAGTTAGGAAAATGTGAATGGCTTCCTTCTGATTTACGTATTGCTGCTTTAACATCAATTGGATTCATAATTCCTTTTTCACCATCAACAAGTGAAACAGAACAACCAGCTAATGAAGCATATCCTCCACCCTCATATAGGTAAATATGAGATTTATTATGTGTTACAATTTCATCGCCAGGTTTAGTCTGAGATTTGATAGCTATTGCATTGGACATAGTGCCTGAAGGAACAAAGAGAGCTGCTTCTTTACCCAACATATTAGCAATTCTATTTTGTAGATCATTTACAGTTAAATCATCGCCTAAAACATCATCCCCAACTACTGCTGAAGACATAGCACTGCGCATTTCGGGTGTAGGTTGCGTAACGGTGTCACTACGAAGGTCGACTCGACCACCCGGATAGTCCCTCATGGTTAGGCCATGAGGTTATCACATATCAAATAAAGCGATATTCAATCTTCTTTTGGAGGTGCTCTTTTTCGAATGAGTCATGGATGAGGTTTGTTCTTCATCTAATGCAATAGATTCATTATTTGAAGAAAAGGCAGAAACTGACATTCCTAAGAGAGTTAATACAAGAAATATTGAGATAAGATTTGTTTTACACGCGGTGTCCATACTAAATACCGCAGCATTTAACTCTATTAATATTAAGAGAAGGCTCTAAAAAATAGAAATAAACAACGGACAAACTAATTTGCCTGGAGTGATTCGCAAGAACATGACTGAGTCATTTCTATCTGATAATTGCCCCCCTATGGGGATCTACGAGACTCTATATGACTTCAGAGATTCTTTTGGAAGTTTCATGGGTACTGAGGGAACACATCCATGGTCACAGGGATTTCCCCTAACGACGCCATTGGAGAATTTCGATGGTCCGTCTATGCCAGATAGTATCGACGTTACTTGGGAAGATCGTTTCTACCCCAAAGCATGGGGTCATCCAAAGTTAAGAAAATCTATAGCAAACTATTATAATTCCCAATATGGCTCTGAAATCACTCCCGAGAATATCATGGTATTTGCTGGAGGAAGGCCTGGAATCTATACAGTATTGTCATTTCTAAAAGATAATGTTCAGGCTAGAATAGGAAACATCGAGTGGCCCGCATATCTGGATATAATGGAGCAAACAGATACTAACTTCCAAATCGTACCTTTCACCAAGGAGAATAACTTCCATCCGAGTAACCTCGCCTACTTCGATCGAGCGGGCCTCAATGCCAAAACCAACTTAATGCCCATCATATCCAATCCTCAGAATCCATCCGGTCAGACGCGTTGGGGGGAAGAACTCAGAGAACTGATCCAGTTGGCAGAACAACCAGGGAATGGAATTCTTCTTGACGAAGCATACGAAATGTTTCATTCACCTTCTGTGAGCGGAATACAATTCGTTGAGGACTTAGATAATAGCAATATATTCATTGCTGGTGCTTGTACAAAGGGACTACAGTCTCCAGGGATTCGAGTTGGTTGGATTATTGCTAGTAAAAAGAATATTGAGACTTTGGCCAACTTCTCTAGCTTCGGAATGGGAGGAGTGAGTCATCCTTCACAACTCTACGCAATCAAACTCCTGGAGCCAAATCGCGTCAAAAAGGCCAGAAAAGCAGTCGAAGGGCATTACAAGTGGCAGCGTGAGAGGTATGGGAAGGCCTTCGAAGAAATGGGCTTAGGAGTTTATACTGGTGATGGTGGATTCTACCACTGGCTTGAACTTCCCGAAGGCATGATAAGTTCTGAACTTAACAAGCGACTCTTCAAGCGAGGTGCTGCGATACTATGCGCTTCCGATTGCGATATGGCACGACCACATTCCAAAGACCCTGGTTATTTGACACCATATGAAAGGTTCTTCCGGTTTTCATTTGGCCCTTTACTGCCAGAGACATTCGAAGCCGATATTCGACTTTTCAGTGAAGTCCTTGATGAGTATAAGCGTGATGCTGGAATTGATTATTGAAAGTAATTAATTTACAGGTTTGTATGTTTTATAGGCATGTAAAGGCGGAGTATATACGTGTAAATTTATTAATTCATTATTTGAATTATTAGATACTCTATGAATATCAGACTCATCAGAAGCACATATGTCGCCTGCCTGATATTCTTTCACCCCAATTTGATATGCTAATCCTTGTTCATTAAGGCTGTAAGTTGTTTCAGTCGATATCCCATCTACAATTTTGAAAGCACAATCGCTGCCTACATGATCATGGATAGGAGTTAATTGACCAGGGGTCCAACATATTGCAACTAATTCATAGAATTCATTTTTTTGGATTAGATTGCGCTGATATCCTTCTTCGGCGTATCCTATACAATTTTTTAGAGCAGGAATATTTACTTCAATAGAACTTAATATTCTCCCTAATTCATCTAGCCCTGGACGTCTGTTGATTTTATCTAACCACTCCACAAGCTCTGAAATCCCACTACATTCTGATAGGAGCTTGCCACGAGTATCCTTAGACAACGCAACCTGTTCCACCATAATCTCTGAGGAGAGGAACTCGTTCATGACTATTGCTATCAAAAAAATAACTGACACGTCAAAATACACTCGGTATCTGTGGAGATATCAGGTGTTTTTTACAACACCGGCTTACGGAAGAATGTAATGAAAATACGCTAGTTTACCGTTTTCATACCATTTTCATTATATAGTCTCCGGATAACGCGCAAGCGCTCACTACGGTGGGGGTAAAAAATATGGAAATGGACAATAAAGTAATGATGAGTGAAATTGGAGGCGCCTTTGTGGTCTCTTGGTTAGTTCTAGGGAGCATAGGGTCAAACGGCCTTATGGCTGGATTAGTACTTGCTGCAGCAATGACTGCTATGGCTGGTGCACATATTCTGCCTATGTTCACATGGATGACCATGATGACTGGCGATTTAGCCGACAGTGATAACTGGATGAACAACGGTATGCGATTGGTAGCACAAATAGTTGGAGCACTTCTAGCTATTGTAATGCTGACTGAAGGCGGAGCAATTGAAACTGGATACGCAGCAGGCGATATGTGGTCATTCGATTTGTGGCCTATGATGACCATGTTAGCTGCAGGTGCAGTTATTGGTACTATCCATAGCCGATGCGACGCTTGGATGACTGCTCTTGCAGTAGTTATGGCAGCAGGCGCATTAGGTATGGGTGTTGGAGGAGCACACGATATGGCATCAGCCATAATGGGTGATTCGTCAAACATCGCTAACGCAGCAAGTACTTGGTTACTTGATGGCGCTGTAGTTGGTCTAGGAGCATTGGTTGCTTCTAAGATCGATGAACAGGTTTGAATAAGTAAGTAAAATATTTATTTGAAATACGTAAGGCAAACTGGGGGACAAACGTCCTCCAGTTTAGCCGAATTAACAAAATAGACTGAATACTCTTTCAGTACTAATATTCAAAATTATCGAGTAATTACTTTACAAGAGGTAGACTACTTGTGATGGTATCGATAGTAGAACGTGGACCTGGTCCTATTCCAACAACTGTCACGGTCCCTGAAGGTATTTCTGTGTGGCCTGCATCTTTCACCATATAACAAATCAACCCTGCTTCGTTAGCTTCACCGAATATACGTTTTAAATTTTCGAGATTGCTTGCAGCGCAAACAATCTTTCTTGCACCATTTGTGCGATACTTTTCTAATGTCTTAGGAGCTATTCTTTTTGCTTTGAGGACACACTCGGCAGTTGCATGACTACATTGTGCTGCAAGTTTACCTTTTGACATTGTAAGGTCACTGCGTGTGACTAAAACCATAGTTAATTCATCAGTTCGAGACAAGTTCTGGTACCGCCTCTGGACTTGTAAGAGATGTGTGTCGTGTCATTAATTCGCTCAGTGGGTTTGCAAACCATGCTACTAGAACTATATTTCCTGCTGCGTGTAACAAATCAAAAGGCAGACCATTTAGTAAATAAATCAGGAAAAAGGATGGATCAACAGTATGTAAAATACTCATAGAAACTACCCAATCGAAGAGGAAGCCTGCAAAACCAGCAAATATTGCCAATCGTGTAATATTTAGTTTCTCGTTTTGGACGAGTTGAGAGCGGAAGAGAGCTGCTAATACGCCAATAATAGCCCAAGCGAATATTTGATAATTAGACCAAAGTCCATGCTCTAACATCACATTAGAAGACATTGTAACGATTGCCGCAAAGGCTATTGAATAAGAAATTCCAAAATAAATGCCTACCATAATTATCAAAAATGTCACTGGTTGAACGTTTGGAATAGGATCTAAAAGTAATCTGCCAGATATTGCAAGAATTGCAAGAATTACAAAAATTAACCCTGGGTGGCGAGACTTATTTTTGTTATCAGTAAAAATAAGGCAGCCGATTGCAAGAGAAACAATCAACACATCAAGAAGAAATTGTTCAGCAGGAGAAAGAGTTACTGCGTGCGCATTGAATAACATGGTAAGTAGTCCAATGTGATTATGTTATTGATGATTACTCTTATTCAATCTTGGAGAAGGCCAAAATGTACAACCTAAAAATATTACAAACATTAATCAAAATATTAGTATGATGCTATTTGCCAGGTTATGACGCTGTCACTATCTAGTACAAGATCAGAAACACCTACCAATGAATATGCGCCATTATGTAATATTTCCCAATATGCACCAGATGAAAAATCTTCAGCGCAATCATATGCATCACAAGGGCTTATCCCTGCTATAGTATTAATTTGTAAGCCAAAAGAAAATTCAGTAATATTTAATGCAAATTGTTCCCCTGTAGCATCAACTGCAGCATTGAGTAAATCTAAACCATTTTCATACCCTTCAAAACCACCTACACAAGCACCCGTTACATTCCAATTGTCATCAGTCTTGAAATCTGTACCATCATAATCAATATGATGCCTCCCCTCATCTAAATTAGATGGGGCTGAACCCGGAGGGAAATGAAAACAAACTGCCTGCTTACCATCCCATAAATCAGGGAGCCCATAATGAGGGTCTTCGGATTCTTCAACTAACTCTGAGGTCATACGGCCCCATTCAGTGGATAAAGTACTAGACGTTAGCATAAGCATTACTAAGAATACCAAAGATGCTGACTTCATTCTACTTTCTTCTTTAACTGCTAAAAAAGACAAACTCGTGATTATTATTATAATGGCTGCAGTGGTCAATAATGTAGACATAGGGTTCATTCGCAATGAAGAAGGTTATTGAATATTTACACCCTTATTACACTTGCATTTCTTTTATTTTTTCAAGTAGCATTTGGCTAACTAATTTACCATCTGCTGAGCCACCGAGTTTCCCCATGACCATCCCCATTAATGGGCCTACTGCAGCCATCCCTCTTTCTCTGACAAAGTCATCGCGCTCTATAAGAATTGAATTAACTGCTTGTTCGACTAGGTCGGTATTAGCAGGAGAAAAACCTTCTAATTCTGCAATCTCAGATACCCATGACATCTGATCTTCGAATGAAGTAGGAGTAGATTTTGTCAAGTATATTATTCCTATTGGAATTATTCCCTCTCTCGTAATTATTTTTTCTTCTCTTGCAAAAACTAATAGCGCTAATAATTCCCATGGAACCTTAGATTCTTGTATATTAGCCACTTTAGCAATTTCTGATCTTGAATTATCGAGCAGCATTGAGGCCCAGGGTTTTGAGGGAAGAATTGGAGTAGATAATCCCCCCTCAATAACGCCAGAAATGAATAAATCATCTAGCTCTCCGCCTAATAATGCCTCTAACTGGTTGCTTGAAATTTCATATTTCCCTAATCTAGATTTTCTTTCGTCACGATTCATTGGAAGATTTGAGCATATTTCGTCCCATCTTTTTGATTCTAAATGTAACACTTGAATATCTGTCTCAGGGTACATGCGCGCTCCACTGGGCAAGGGCCGCATAGCTGTGGTTGTTCCATCTTCAGGTGACCCTTTTCGTATTACAACATTACGAACTTCGCCCGGAATTCGGTGAAATGCAGCTCTAGCACGTAATAATACTGATTCAAGTGCCAACTCAGCCTGCCATTTCGGAGCTACACATAAGACAAAGGCGTCGGATTTAGAAATAGATAACTGCTCTCTTACTGACTCAACATCTATTTCTGTAATTCCATATGCTGGGAGTTCATCTGAATGGAAAATACCTGCAACTCCCGCTTGCTTAGCGGAACTAGCTAACTCTCTTCCAAGACGGGGTAATTGTGCCCCCTTTTCATCTAACTCTTTACTCCCTATTTTTCCCGAAAAACCGGGTAATTTTAATGCCAATACTGCAGAGCCAGAAGAAAGTGATTTTTGTATCATATCTGATGAGCAATGAATGAATAAATTGCTCAAATCACTAATTTCAAGAGGTAATTTTGAGACTGCTGAAAGAGCTACTCTATTTTCTACAGGTATTGAATCTAATCTTCTATCAGGAGGTAATTCGGGCAAGGATGCTTCTTCGCGTAATTGATTGGCTAAACGATACATATGTAATTGCCTAGCCATTTCAATTTTGATAATTCTTGGAATCCAATCTAAATCTTGACATCCTTTGATTTCAACTCTCACACCACAAGCGATACTGACATTCAAATCTTGACGAATGGAGCCCAAACCTCTCCTGACTAGACGGGTGTCTCGTAAGAGAGTCCCTAGTACTAAAGCAACCTCTTTAGCATGATCTGGCGTCTGGATATCTGGTGCTGTAGCAATTTCGATTAATGGCATACCGAGTCGATCTAATGTATAGAATACTAACTCGCCATCGGCCGAAGATTTAGTATCAAGTTTTCTAGCAGAGTCTTCTTCCAAACAAATAACATCAACACCGACATTTCCTAAATTTGACTCAATAAATCCATTCGTTGCAACTAAAGTTGTTCTTTGGAAACCGCTAGTATTTGATCCATCAACCACCGTCTTCCTCATTGCTTGCATAGAAGATACGGGTTTTGCATGCATCATTGCAGCTATAGTCAAAACTGTATCTACTGCTTCACTATCATGATTTAATGGAGGTGCTTCATCTAACTCAATTAATCCGGCATTTGGAGATTGTACATAAACAAAAGAGCGATTTCTACGAGATTCGAAACGTGCAGTAACATCAATTCTACCACCCTCGCCTTGGGCTGCACGTAATTTCCTATGCGAACGGCTCCAATTTTGAGGAATCTCATCTAATCCAAAATCATACAATTCACTTGGCATACGTGAGTGAAGCTTTCCCGTAGCTAATTGTTGATGTATTTCTAAACCGCACATGAAGCCTAATCCTTCGGGATTAAGATTATCTGGAGAAGATACATCACCCCATGGTTCCATATTAATCACAGAGACAAGGTCCTCTTTGATAGCCTAAGCGGCAGACTATACAATACTATATTCATCATTTTTCGGACTGAAAACCTGTCCGCCTTGACGTAATTTCTGAAGAATATTATCAACGGTTGCCTCATCTATCTTCTTGGTAATTGCTCGATTATAAATCGAATTAATAGTAGCAAGATTATTATTTTCTGCACAAATATCTCTGATGATTTGAGAGATGATTGTAGTAGTATTTCTTTGTCTCACTGATACTCCTGAATACTCAGATTCGTCCTCAATTCCTGCTTCTTGGCGCCAATGTTTGAAGACTGCTAAAGAAACTTTAGCATCCTCTGCTGTTGCATTCTCTCTAAGATACATTCGAGCATGAGCTTCAGTTAATCGTATTAATGCCTCTAATGCTCTAGCAGTTATAGGGACAACATTTGACTCTCCATCGTCTTGGTCTTCTCTACTAAATGACTGTCTTTCTTGGACATAATACTCCAGTATCAACGCCATTACATCCTTGTCGATATTAGGATGATAATTTCTCTTTGCAAAGGCTATATATTTCCGGAGAAATGCAGGTGTCAAATGATCAGTTCCATCAACCCCTTCTTTCAATATTAAGTCCTTATCTTGATCTTGAGGGTCATCTGCCATATATTCATCAATCAGAGCTTCAGGAACTCCGCGTGTTCTACTTTGAAGAATATGTTTAGCAATCATTTCATCATGTTCTGCCCTAACTTCATCTCTCATCATCCATATGATGTCGAATCGAGATGCTAAAGGAGGAGGAAGACCTGTTTCACTAAATGAACGTAGAACACTTGTATTGGCTGCTCTCTTTGAAAAGCGACCATCTTTAGGATTGGCTGCCGCGATGATAGCACAACGAGATGGTAATGAGGCAGTAATACCCCCCTTAGAAATATGAATTATTTGTTGTTCCATGGCAGGATGCATTACATGCCTATCCTCCTTACTTATTTTATCGAATTCGTCAATAGCAGCTAAACCCCTGTCCGAGAGAGGCAATACTCCCGCCTCTAAAGAAAATCTACCATCAGCAAATGAATCTTTGACGGCAGCGGCTGTTAATCCTGCACCGGAAACACCCCCTCCCGATGCGAACTTCCCTCTAGGTGATAATTCTGAAACATATGTCAACAACTGAGATTTTGCGACACCAGGATCACCCATTAATAGAATATGAATATCGCCTCTAGTACGAGTTCCATCGGGATTTTTCCTTGAAACCCCTCCAAATAATTGGAGAGCTAAAGATCTTTTTACAAAATTCATTACCCCTGTAGCATAGATAGATGGAGCAATAGAATTTTGCATTAGCCTAAGAAGATCTTCTCTTTGAGATATTGCTATAATTTGTTCTTCTTCTTCATCAGTAATTTTGATTTCAGTAAATGGAACTGATTCATGTTCCGAACTAATAAGATGATAAATAATATCGAACATTGGTGTTTTTTTATTTTTTATGACTTCACTATAAACTACAGGTATCATATTAGCAACAATTCTTTGACCAGGTAAATGCTTGTTTACTAAATCGCCTTCAATAAGGACTTTGGCTCGTCCAGGTTGAGCACCACTTTCAACAGATTCGGGTAATTCTTGAATCTCTATCCATTGATTATTTATTAGTCTTGAAACATTGAATACAAGATTAAAACGTGTTGCTCCGCCTCTACCTGCAGTCTCACCGCAACCACCCTGATCAGCAGGTGGACATCTTAGTGGCTCGATTAACTCTCTCTCATTATTTTGAGCGAGTTCTTGGCTTACACCACATGATTCACATTGGAAAACTGCAATATGCATTCTTGGTTTAATCTCTGAAATTTTGATTACTTGGACATCGCTGCTACGTAATTTTTCAATATCAGCGGAACCAATGGCTCGAATCGCACGACGACTATCTCTTGGAAGTTCACCCACTCTCAATATGACATCTAACTCTTCACCTCGTTCCCTACATATTTGCCTTAGAGTTTCTTTACCTGTATTCAAAATTTGACGAGGGAATTGTAAAATGTCTTCAGCAAAGTCTGGGTCAAAAGCTTCAAGTTCGTGGAATGGCACATAAAGTGTGGGCGTGATTGACTGTTTAGAAAGCAAAGTAAAAATTTCAGTTTCCTTGGCTTCTAAAAAGAATGTTTTCCAACGAGCAGATGAGTCATGTGCTGCCATTGTCATATCTATTCCTCACTGGGCTTTGCTCCGACAAACTAACGGTCTATAACCAAATTGGTAAGTTTAGGATACCCCTTTACTTCCAGTGGAGTTCCAAAGTATTACCAGTTTCAAAATAGCCTATTTACGACTTCCACTGCAAGATATTTCAATTTCCGCCGAGAACTTTAGAAAATTACTCTACGTTGGATTCAAGTCTGACCCCTCTATCCAACACTATGGAATTCACCAGAGTTGATGAGGATGTGTTACTAAGATTAGATCCCGGAGAAGAAATTCATGAATCAATTCAAGGACTTAATGTTCATGGAATAACAAGTGCTGTCATTACGAGTGGTATAGGCAGATGTCATGATGTAGAGATTGGTTATTTAGATAGTCAAAGAATTTATCAAAAAGTTATTCATCATGAGTCAATGGAATTACTCTCAACACAGGGTAACTTAGCGCCTGGACCAGATGGCCCATTTACTCACTTACATGTTGTCCTTGCAAATGATGAACATACAGTCCATGGAGGGCATTTATTCAGAGCTACCGTTTCTATCACTGCAGAAATACATCTCAGAGTACTAAGCAGAGATTTAGGATCAGATATGATTTGTAGAGTGGCTGATGAAAGTGAATTTGTACAATTGAAATTCAATGAGGAGTGAAATATGCCCATACATAGTTTTAGTCCATTAAAGGGAGAGATTAAAGTTATTACAATTGATTCTGAATCTCTAAAAAATAATCTTCTAGATGACCCTACTATGCGTCAAGTTGCGATTTATCTCCCCGAAAATTGGGAAACAAATGGAAAAGAGTACCCATTATTAGTAGATCTAGTAGGTTTCACAGGTAGTGGATTCGCACATACAAATTGGAAGCCATTTCAAGAGTCTGTACCTCAAAGAATTGAAAGATTAATTGAAGAGGGGGAAATGGGTGAAGTAATAGTTGCGCTCCCTGATTGTTTTACATCATTAGGAGGAAATCAGTACATCAATAGTCAAGCTGTTGGCAACTGGGCTGATTTTTTAATAGAAGAAATGATTCCAGAAATTGAACTTCTTTTTCCAGTAAAAAAAGGTGGAGAAAATAGAGGTGTTTTTGGAAAATCAAGCGGAGGTTATGGTGCTATGGTGCACGGTATGTTGTATGGAACTGAATGGGGGGCAATAGCCTGCCATTCAGGAGATATGGGATTTGATTCTCTATTTTTAGGAGACTTCCCTAAAACATTAACTCACCTAGAAAAACATGGAGGATTACAAGGTTTTCTTGATTATATAAAAGATGTTAAGAAATTAAAAGGACTAGATTTTCATGTGCTAATGATGGTTGCTATGGGTGCTTTTTATGATCCAGATGAAAATGCACCAATGGGAATTAGCATACCTGTTGATCTCAAAACTTGTGTCGTTGATGAAGAAAGATGGAATGCGTGGCTCACTCATGACCCTGTTCACATGATTGAAAGAGATGTTGTACAAAAAAATCTTAAAAATCTAAAAGGAATATATATTGATTGCGGATTTAAAGATCAGTATAACTTACATTTTGGTGCAAGACAATTAGTAGAAAAATTAGAGAATTTTGGTATTAATCATATTTATGAAGAATTTGATGATACTCACTCATCGATTGATTACAGAATGGATGTATCGCTACCATTCTTATACAAATCATTAACAAAATAGACATTATTCAGATTTAGAACCAAGGAAGTATTCCCCTATTTCTGGATCTGTTAGGATATGCTTGGCATCACCCGAATGAACTACTTTTCCTCCAGCAAATATGTAACCTCTGTCTGATCTAGCTAAAGAAAGACGAGCGTTTTGTTCAACTATTAATACTGTAATACCTTCATCTCTTAGGGCATCGATTCTTTCAATAATTTGTTGTTGATAAAGAGGACTTAAAGCAGCAGTTGGTTCATCGAGGAGTAAGAACTTAGGGTTAGAAATTAAAGCCCTAGAGATTGCTAACATTTGTCTCTCACCGCCTGAAAGAGATGCTGCTAAATCATGAACCCGTTCCTTAAGATCGGGAAACATATCCAGCGCTCGCTCTATTCTCTCATTCAGAACTAAGCTGGAGAGACTATTCCCCCCCATTTGTAAATTTTCAAAGATTGTAAGTGAAGGAAATACATTATCAACTTGAGGAACATATGCTATCCCTCGATTAACAAGTTGATCAGTCCTCCATCCAGACACATCTTCTTCATCATGTAATACACTTCCAGAATAATGCGTGGCTATTCCAAAAATAGTCTTAATGAAAGTTGATTTACCACAACCATTCGGACCAATAATAGTTACGAATTCTCCCTTCTCAACATATAAATCGATGTCATAAAGAATTTGCACAGATCCATATCCGCCATTAAGTCCCTTTACATCAAGTATTCTTGTCATATCATTCCTCCTCCCATTCAATTGAACCGAGATATGCTTCAATTACTGCTTTATTTGATTTGACTTCATCGGGCGTACCTATCATTAGAACTTCACCCTCGTTCATCACAATGATCCTATCAACTCCTTGACGAAGTATAAAATCCATATTATGTTCAATTATTAATATGGAAATTCCTGTTTCATCAACAGTTTTTCGAAGATTGTTAAATATTTTCATTGCTAAAGGCCCTGCAACTCCGGCTACTGGTTCATCGAGCAATAGAAGATTGGGGGAACCCATTCTCGAACGACCAATGTCGACTAATTTAGATTGGCCACCTGATAACTCGCTGGCTAAATTATGAGCCATATGAGGGACTTCTAATTCTTCAAGAATTGCACTAGCCTCGACTAATCGGTCATGTTCTGCTGAACGGCTTTTCGGAAAAAATAATGATTTTAAAAGATTTGGGGAAAATTGCTTTCTTGGAGGAACTAATAAATTTTCAATAACAGTCATTTCACGCCAAAGTCTGGTATGTTGGAAAGTTCTAGTCATCCCTAAACTATGAATTTCATCGGGCCTCATATCGGATACATCTTTACCGTGGATTTCTACGACCCCAGAGGTCTGATTAAGAAGACCACTGATACAATTAAATGTAGTAGATTTACCACATCCATTCGGTCCAATGAGACCTACGAATTCACCTTCTTTAATCTCGAATGAGACATCTTTTACAGCTATAATGCCACCAAACTCTTTACGTAGATTTTCTACTTTAAGTACAGTTTTCATTCGACATCTTCTCCTTCGTTTATCATTTGTTTAAAGTCAGGCCTAAATGGTACTTCTGGAATTAATCCCTTGGGATTTAATTTCAATGAAAATAGCATCAAGCAGCCGATTAATAATACTTTTACATATGCCATATCTGCCCTAATTATCCCATTGGTGAATGATTCATCGATAGAACGTTCACCCAGCATGAAAAGTGTGAATAGAAATACAAATACTCCTGAAATTCCTATATCAGATATTACTTTATTTCTTATTATAATCCCTAAAATTGCTATGATTATGAATATCTTTGTAACATCCCATTGATTTATAACTAACCACTGGAATAAACTATCGATTCTATCTGCAGTTGTATATAATGGAAGATCTGGTGAACCCTGAGCAGCAACTAATACATTGAATACGAATTCCATAAGAACTATGATGAAAGCCCCAATTATCATACCCTTATTATTTGCTTTACCACCTATAATAAATGCTGCCCATACAAGGAAAGTAGAACGGGCGGGTGCCATTAACGAAGGTTCAAAACCTGTAAGTTTCCAAGCCCAAAGTACTCCCGCAAGGCCTGCTATTGCCCCACCCAAAGCAAGACTTGCTGCTTTGTGAGATAGAACATCGTGACCATGATGCTGAGCTACTTCTTCATCTTCCCTAATAGATTTTAGAATTCTACCCCAAGGAGATGCTAATATTGTTTCAAGAAGCCACCAAACGAATATTACTGAGATAATTCCCATAATAGCTAGAAGCATCATGTATGGCGCTGGTTCAATCGCACCATTGGAAGAAGTAAGATTCAACAAATCCCCTACCTTATCTGCTGGTCCGATAAGTGCTGAATCATTTCTACAAGCATCGGCGCTGATGTAATTTGTATCTGGGCCGATAGCAACTCCTCTGCCACAGAACCACCATTGTTTCAATGGTAGAGTATACTTCGAAATGCCAATTGCAGAACCAATTGAACCAACTCTTAGGAGAGGCTCTCCTGCTAACAAAACACGGACTATTTCACCAAGAGAAATTGTAACTATAGCAAAATAATCCATTCTTAAACGCGCTGTTGGATATGCTAACGCCCATCCGAATGCAGCCGCTAATAATACAGCAACAATAGTAGCGGGTAAAACATGCCACGCATAACCATGGACTTCAGTAGGAGCAGTTAGAATACCGACTGTCATTGCTCCTATACCTACGAAAAATATGACTCCGAAGTTAACCATTCCAGTTACTCCAGTATGAAGATTTAATGAAAATGACATTAATATAAATATTGATAAGGTCAAAAGAACATTTGAAACTTGAAGAGCTTTGTTGAAATTCATTGTGTCTGAATTAGAAATAGGTAACCAATAGAGGAATAAAAACAGAATCAACAGTAAGAATATAAAGATTATATTAGATCCGATATTACTTTCACGACCATATCTTAATCGAGATGTGAGATAATCATTATTCTTCCATGGTATCGGAAGAGATGAAGTCATATTTTTCGTAATAGAAACAATACTAGATTTCAATAGATTGATTTTCGAGTTATAGCGTCTAATAATTTCTTTTCCAACACTATTTATTTCTGAATAATATGCACTTAATGATTCGAAAAATGCTGATCCCTTAGCCTTTTTTACAGGTTTAATAGTCTTACTTGAAGAGCTGGAGTCAGAGATATATTCATTGCCCTGGATTAGTCCATACACAAATATCAAAATTGGAATCAATGGCCAAACAAGACTGTCGGCAGAGGATATTAAGTCAATTAGCCATATTTCAGTTTGCATAAGATCAAACCAAGATAAATCGAGATCAGACAGAGAGTCTATATCGACTGCGGAGAAAGGAGAATCTGCTGGTTGTAATACGCCATCATTTCCTAATAAAATATCTAAATTCGTTTCAACTGACCCATTTATTGTACAAGCATCAGAACAAGCTCCTGGCGAAAATGAATGCTTATTGATAAAACTAGCAAATCGGTGGAAAACATAGCTACCAATGCTAATAGTGGCAAATGTTTGTGCACGGTCTGACCGATTGTTCCACCAATGTTGAAGTCCTAAAACTCCCGTTAAAGGAAAAATAGTCAAGAAATATGTGACTACTTTGGAAGGTTTACTAGTTATTTCTCTCTTACGCCTTAATCTATCTATTTTCCATTTTTCATAAGCGTCGCCAATTCCTTCTGGCATGATCATTAATACTGCAACAAGGAAGATATAGGGCATTACTCCGTCCATAGCAGTATAATTAGATCGCCCTAAGGGGCTGCCAATACCAATTAATATTGGAGAAGAAAGCGCTCTAACAAAGCCGACTATTAGTGAAGCAATAATTGCCCCAGGTATTGAACCAATAGTTCCTAAAACTATAACGGCAAAAGATGGCAGTAGTAATGTAAAAGCGGTCTCGGGATTATATCGAAGAGTTATGGCAAATATCGCTCCACCCAAACCTGAAATCCCAGCAGATAAGAAAGCACTAGTTAATTGTACACGCTCTACATTGATACCACTACTAGCTGCAAGTTCAGGATTATCTGCAACTGCTCGCATTTTTCTTCCAAGCCTAGTTTTTGTTAATAATAAAAGGAGAAGTGCAACAGAAGAAAAAATGACTGCTGGAACTACCCCTTTGTAATATGCATAATTTGTAGTTGCAGCAGTTACACAATCTACATTGGTATCGTACATTTCAAAAAGGGGCTTAGATACTTCACTAACAATTCTAGATAAAATTGGTTCACCTGTTTCATCAATTCCAGTCTGCTCACAATTATAATTGTTGTAAATTGTAACTTTATCATATCTATTATCTCCATCTAAATCAATAAAAGATTCGAATAAGCCATTAGTCCCTATATCATAAATACCATTTCCATTAGCATCCCAAAATGGTTCTGCTGGACCGAGCCCTTGAGTTCTGTCTCCAAGATTAAAACGGAATTTAGTAGTTGGAAGTTCCCACCTCATAGTTGGCATACGCCAATCTGAGTCTGGTTCAAACATATTCCTTCCTGCACCAAATCGTAAATATGTCAATGCTCGAAGAATTAATGCAACGCCTAAAGATGCTATCATCATAACTTGAGGTGAAGCTTTGTCTTCGCGAAACCCTCTATACACGAGTCTATCTATAATTATTCCAGCGAAACCTGTTAAGATAAAAGCCGCAAGAAGAGACCAACATAATAACGACCAAGTTAAGACACCATCTTTAGGTGCATCATACAAAGGAATAAAATAATCGCTCCAAATCATGATCATTGCTAAGTACATACCAATCATAAAGAATTCAGATTGTGCAAAATTACCATATCTTTGAACTTTATAGGTTAGAGTTAATCCTATAGCAATTGCAAGATAAGTGGAGGCCCATGTGAGAGTTCCAGTACTGATAGAAATTAGATCTAATGTTATTGTCGCCCTTGTATCGAGACCTTGGAGTAATACTTCTAATGTTACAAAAACTACACCTAACATAAACAGCGGTGAAATTAACATTGCAAAAGTCTTAATCGGGCTCTTTTGAAGATTATCAAAGAAAATTTTCACTACTAAAAATCCAGCAGATATTGATTCTAATAACTGTAGTAACCAAATTAAATCAGTGGGTAATTTATCAAAAAGAATAATATCGAGGAGATTGAGAGAGCCATTACCATAAGATAGCCCCAGAAATAGAGAATCAAAGAACATTACTAAAGCAATAATTGACCTTTGATGAAGTGTTGAAAGTTGATTATAATTTTCACGAATCTGCTGGAGCATTACCGACACACACACTGAATCATAATCTTTGAATTTAAAAAAAAAGGGCAGCGTGGCGGGAAATCCCGCCACACTGCTTTACGTTGCCTGTTTAATCAAAATGATTAATCAAGACATTCCGTTTGCTGGATCCCAGCTACGGTTGCAAGTGAAGGCTACATTGCCATCAGCATCTTCTGTGAAGTCACCTACACAGTATCCTGCACCAGGGCTGTCTCCGTTAGAAAGGAAAGAGATTGTTCCACTCGCTCCTTCTAATCCTTGACCAGTAGCCATGATTACTTGAGATAATGTAGCTCCAGGTGATGCCATTTGTGCGAATGCAGCTAATGCCATTATAACAACTCCATCGAATGCTTCAGCGGTATAAATACCACCAGCACAGTCAGTAGATTGTGCACATAGACCAGCGAATACATATCCTACAGTACCCATTGATCCAGATGAAGGCTTTGTAGCAATTACGCCATCAACGCTAGCACTTGTATCTGCTGCTAGACCTTCTTCAGCAATTCCATCTCCACCATATACTTGGCCAGACCAGCCTTGTGAAGCCATCTCATCGAGAATCATTCCACCATCTGCTGCATATGATACTAATACTGCAGAAGTGCAGCCATTATCGATCATTCCTTGAACAGCCGCTGAGAAATCAGTTGTTGTTTCTTCATATCCAATAGTTGTACATAGCGTGTGTCCAGCTGCTGCGAAATCAGCACTGAATGAATCTGCAAGACCTGATCCATATGCGTTAGTCATATGAACTAATCCAACTGTTCCATCGGCTGGCATATCTGCTTGTACTACTGCACTAAGTGCTTGACCTTGCAATGCATCGCTTGGTACTACACGGAAGAAATCAGGGTAAGCTGTTGCATCCGAAAGTGCTGGGCTAGTACTTGCATAGGAAATCTGTGGAATTCCTGCTGCTGAAAGTACTGCGTTAGCTGCCATTGAAGCACCAGAGCAAGCTGCTCCAACTACTCCTACAACACCAGCATCAACTAGTGCTTGAGCTGCAGATGCTCCCATATCTCCTGAACAACCTGAGTCAGCATAAACTATCTCGAATTGAACCATACTGTTCCAACCGATTGTGTTAGCCATACCAACAGCGATTTGAGATGCTGCTACGAAGCCCATTGCATATACTGCAATTGGTCCTGTTGCATCATTAAGGAAACCGATCTTTACAGTAACTCCCATAAATGGTGCTGCAGACAAACCATCTGTAGCAGTCCACATCATGTTGCAGTTGAAGTAATCTCCATATGTAGGCACGTGATTGAAAGTACATACGTCGTATCCACTTCCTGAAACGTCACCATTAGCCATGAAGTTGTGTACACCACTTGCTCCAGCGTAATCCGTACCAACCATGTTTAGATGTGTTGACATATCTGCTCCATCAGCATGCATAGCTGCTTCACCGATCATCATTACTGTGTCAAATGCTTCTGCAGTATAGATACCTGAGCTACATACATCATCTGCTGCACAAGTAGCTGCGAAATCTCCTGATCCCGCTTCTGCTGCTCTAGGCATTGTTACTTGAACTCCATTTGCTGCTGCTGGATTAGTGTAATCTTGCAGAGCGGATTCGCCTGCTATTCCATCAGCACCGAATACAGGAATTGTTGCACCCATTACTGCCATAGTCTCGATAATCATTGCACCATCAGTAGAGTATGATACTAAGACTGCTGAATCGCAACCCGCATCCACTACTGCTTGTACTGCTCCTGAGAAGTCAGTAGATGTATCTTCATATCCTGCCTTTAAGCAAAGTGACATTCCCATATCAAGCCAAAATGACTCAAATGAATCTGCAAGACCTGCTCCATATGCGTTAGTCATGTGGACTAATGCAGGGTTAGTTACACCACTTGCTGCAACCATGTCTGCCATAGCATCGCCTTGAATAGCGTCACTAGGGACAACACGGAAGAAGTCAGGGTGTGCTACTGAATCAGATAATGCTGGGCTAGTACTTGCATAGGAAACCATTGGGATTCCTGCTGCTGAAAGAACTGCGTTAGCACCCATTGATGCACCGGAACATGCTGCTCCAGCTACTGCTACTACTCCAGCATCAACCAATGATTGAGCTGCAGTTGCTGCATCTTGTCCATTACATCCTGAATCTGCTTCTACAATTTCAAAAGTATATCCATCATTTGCGGCGCTTAGAGTTGCTGCTGCTGTAGCAGCTGCGAAGGTGAATCCTCCAGCGTATACTGAGATAGGCCCAGTTGCGTCATTAAGGAATCCGATTTTAATTGAAACATCGGGAGTTACAACTACAACTACAGGTGGTACAAACATTGGGTTTGAAGCCATCATATAGTGTGCTGCCATCTCGTCAGCAATTGCGTTTCCAATATCTACATCAAAACCAACTGCATTACCAGATTCATCAAGACTCTCGAATGGAGGGTATGCTGTATCTGAGCAAAATCTTAGACTACCAGATTCTAGAACCTGTGTTAGTCTGCTACCTTCTGTTGCCATAGGGTATGAAGTTGCTGTGTCTGCATCTGTATCATCAGTTAATACAACTGCACCTTCGAAAGAAGCTCCGAAAATTAAATCATATTCGCCAGAATCAATCATTGCTGTGATTGCTACATTCATTGCGTCAAGAAGTTCTGAATCGCCGTCATCGACAGCAATACCGAAAGTCTCATCTGAGAAAGTAACCATTAATGCACCAGCTAATGCTAATACAGGAGAGTCTCCTATAGCATAATCTGCATCACCATTACTGATTGCTGCAGTTACTGACGGGAAATCTGAGTATGCAACAATTGTTGCATCTTGCAAATTATCCACTGCCCAAAGGTCTGAAGTCGTTCCAGATTGTAGAGCTACTCGTGTTCCAGCCATATTCATATCACTAGGATCTGAAATATCTGCTGAACCTGAGGCACCGATTACTCCCTGGCTACTAGTATAGTAACCACGTGTGAAATCGACTACAATTTCTCTTGCGTCAGTTTTGGTCATAGCGGAAAGGATTGCGTCACACATCTCTCCGGCGTTCAAATTGGGGATAATCGGGTCCCAGTCAGAAGTTACAAAGTCCGCACTTACATCTGTTGCAGGTGTCAGTGACCATTCTTCTACTGCTGGTTCGTCGTCATCTCCGCCTAAGCATCCAGCAAAGGCTGCTGCTAGCATACTTAGGGTCATCATTGTTGCAATTATTTTTTTGTTGTTCATAGGATACTCACGTTCCGGTAAGGCCGTCGACTACGTATAACAGTTATAGAGTCTCCCGGCCATGTACCTAAATGAGTCTTTTTCGGTATATTTAGTATATTCAAGTATAGAAAAATAAATATCGAGCCCGTATGGGCATATTAAAAGAAAATATCAGACAGAGCAATTCATGCAGTAGTTATTGCTCGCACGGCCATGGTTGACACCCCATTGGACTATGCATCTTCGGGAGTTGATATAGATGCAGAGGGTATTGCGGTTGCCAGTCTAGTAGGCGCTCTTTCTGCATCTGTTAGAAAGAGTGGAGAATTTGGGGCCCCCGTACCTCTACCTGGTGGTTTTGGAGGGATTATAGAATTTGGAGATTATAGATTAGCATTGGCAACTGATGGGGTTGGATCGAAATTAATGATAGCTAATGAACTTAAAAAATATCAAAGCGTTGGAATTGACTGTGTTGCAATGAATGTTAATGACTTACTATGTGTAGGAGCAGAACCAATTGCTTTCGTTGATTATATTGCAGTTCCAAAAACAGATCCTGAAACTCATGCAATACTTGGAGCATCTCTAGCTGAGGCTTGTAAGAGGGCAAAAATAACTTTAGCAGGAGGAGAAACTGCAACATTACCAGGTATTGTGACAGAACTTGATCTATCGGGCACGGCCTTGGGCTGGTTCCCTAAAGGGGAAGCGATAACTGGCGAGAATTTACAAAATGGTGATGTAATTATTGGTTTACCTAGTAGTGGCATACATTCCAATGGCTATACTCTTGTGAGAGCAATTTTACAGCGTTCAGGGAAATTATTGACAGATAAAGCCCCCTTTAAGACAAATCACCCTAATAGAATAATAGAAAGATTTGAAGAAGGTGAAATTACTTTAGGCGAAGTTCTACTTAACCCGACTAGAATCTATGTCAATCCATTAATTGATTTGATTAAAAATTGTAGAGAAGGGATCGGACCTTGTGGAGTCAGGGATCTAAAGGCTATGGCACATATAACTGGTGGAGGATTATCAAATCTACTAAGATTACATGACCAGTTAGGTTGGCATATTGATACCCCTTTACCCATACTACCCGAATTTCGATGGCTTGCTGAACAAGGTTCCGTGAATAGTAAAGAAATGCATCGAACTTTCAATATGGGGACAGGGATGATGATAGCGGTAAGTAAAGAAGTCGCTGAATCAGTGCAATCTTGGCTTGATGAAAGATTACCCGGTTGCCAGCGAATTGGTTTTGTACATAATAAGGGAAGGAAAGTAACACATAAGAATTCAGACATTGTGTTTGAACATTATTAATCGGAGTAATGGTTTGAAGTGGAAGAGGGTTTGATAAACCTAGAAGGGGGCACTTTAATGCGGCTCGCAGATCAAGTTCTGGACAATAGCCTAGGCCCCGCATCAAAGAATTTTGAGAAAGTATTCTATAATTCAGCAATGGCTGGTTCAAGGACAAGAAGCGTAATTTTAATGAAACATATTATTGATTCGGGATATTTAGGTGATTCGGAAATTTATGCCATTGATGGCCTCGCTGCAAGTGGATTGAGGGCGAGAAGGTGGTTGAATGAGTTGCCTAGCAACTATGCAGAAAGATTGAGAGTTACAATCTGTGACTTGAATGATAATTCATTAGATTGGGCCATGAAGAACCATGAACAATTTCCACCAGAACATGGGAAAGGAGTTCTAACGCCTCGTCAAGGCGATTTACGTACCGCAATACTAGACCAAGGTTGGCATTGGGTAGATGTAGACCCGTTTGGCTCTCCTATGCCATTTTTAGATACGGCAATTCAATCTCTAGCGAGAAGAGCAATTTTAGAAGTTAGTGCTACGGACACTGCTGCTTTGACTGGGTCATCTAGAACGGCCTTATTGAGGAGGTACGGCGCTAGAGTGAATACTGATGGTTTGGCGCATGATTCTGGAATGAGAGTTTTGTTAGCATGCATTGCAAGAAATGCAGCAAAACACGATAGATGTATTCAACCAATAATGTCAATATGGGACTCTCATCATCTACGAGTTTCTTTGAAAGTAATAAAATCAATTGAAATCTCAAATAAATTAGAAGAGAATTTAGGATGGAGAATCTCGGGGCCGAATAAAGAAGAAATTTTAGCCTCAATAGATGCTAAACTTACACCACCTAGTCCTATGAAATCTCTGCCTATGCATTGTTTTTTACCTCTTTCGTATCCAGTTAGTAGGAAAGATAAGCGGGTTTCAGGCCCACTATGGGTCGGCCCGATAGGAGATTCAGAAGTAATGTCAAGTTTTACAGAAGAACAAGCAATATCTATGTGTACTACTAAATTTGAAAAAGATAATCTATTGTCTTGGGTAGAAAGAGATTTTGAATTAGAAAAAAGGAAAATTCTTCGTAGTATTAGACATATTGAACAAGAAGCAGAGGTAATAGATTGCGGAGACCTAATTTTAACTGATGATTTGGCTAGTTGGCTAAATCAAGGTTCACCCCCCAGCCCAAATAAAATGATAGAATTAATTACAGAAAAAGGATTTAAAGCAGCTAGATCTCACTATTCTAAACCTTCATTTAGAACTAATGCACCTTGGGATGTTATCGTCGAATGTTTGAATAAATCTCAACCACCGATATAGGACATTTCGATGCGAGGTAAAGCAGCAGTTTCCTCGGAGCGCATTTCGCTGTACCTATCTTTTCTCCGATTCCATATCGCAGCAATAGCTTTCTGGAGACCTATTTCGTCAGTGCCATTATGAATTAATGCTCGAATATCGTGACCACCAGATGCAAATAAACAAGTGACTAAGCGACCATCTGCAGATAATCTAGCTCTAACGCAATCGCCACAAAAAGGAGCTGTTACTGATGAAATGAACCCTATCTCGCCAGAACCATCGCTATGCGCCCACCTCACTGCAACGTCGCTATTATTCGTAGATTTGACGGGAACTAAATCAAATTCGTTTTGGAGATGGCTAAGAATATTTTCAGTTGGCACTACGTGCCCTAATTGCCAACCATTAGTGCGGCCTACGTCCATATATTCAATAAAACGGACAATTATGCCAGTACCTCTAAAGTGACTTACTAATTTACTTACTTCTTCTTCATTAATTCCTTTTTGTACTACGCAATTAATTTTTACTGGAGAAAGCCCTACTCGAACTGCTTCATTAATTCCTTCTAATATTGATTCAACAGGTATGTTACTGTCTGACATTTTTTTGTGCAAATCTGGGTCCAATGCATCTAGGCTTACTGTGACACGGTTTAATCCAGCAGCATGGAGGGCTTTTGCATTTTTTTTCAATAGTGATGCATTAGTGGTTAATGCGATATCAATGTCTAATTTGGATAATTTCTCAATTAATTCGGGTAAATTTTTCCTAAGAAGGGGTTCTCCTCCTGTAATTCGAACTTTCTCTAAACCTAAGGACATACTCGAACGAACTACTTTTTCAATTTCTTCAAATGAAAGAAATGCCCTTTTTGGCAAAAATGCATGATCTTCGTTAAACCTCTCTCTCGGCATACAATATCTGCATCGAAAATTACAACGATCGGTGACTGAAATTCGTAAATCTTTCAAGGGTCTGCCAAATTGGTCGTGGACATCGGTGACAGACACGATGCTGCGTAAGGAACTAGAGTCAAGAGTCTTGCCTGTTTGAGGACAGGTTGAATAAAGGGTACCTATTGCACTACATTGAGTAACATGCTGGAGATTACAGAGAAAGCTCAAGAGATGTTGAATCAATATATATCTCAGGGTGAAGATTCTGACCTATCTGTCCGTATCGAGATTGTAGGAAGGGGAGCAAAGGGTTTCAATTATGATTTACAATTAGTATCTCTTGAAGATGCTAAAGAAGGAGACTTGAAAACTGAGTCGAATGGACTTTCAGTACTAATAGCGGAAAAAAGTATTCAATACATCAATGGAACTACTTTAGATTACAAAGAGACTTTGATGGGAGGGGGGTTTGCATTCGATAATCCTAATCCACTATGGATAGATGATTTATCTCAAAGTGTGGCTGATGTAATCGCCGAACATGTAAACCCTGCAGTTGCATCTCATGGAGGACACGTGGACCTATTAGGAGTGGATGATGGTAAGGCATACATCGCTTTTGGCGGAGGCTGCCAGGGCTGTGGAATGGTAGATGTAACATTAAAACAAGGTGTCGAAGTCATGATTACAGACAATGTGCCTGAAATCTCTGAAATTATCGATACTACCGATCATGCTGCAGGAACAAACCCTTTCTATTAGTTAGAAGATCATTTGTACTTCATCATCATCATCATCGCTTGGTGCGGGTAAAGCAGTTTTTTGTGCACGATTGAATGCTTCTCTTACACGTTCTTCAATATTTCTAGCATCATTCAATAATTCTTGGATAGGAATTTCTCTATCGATTAATTCACTTACCCCTTCAACTGCAATTAATGCCGCCCTTGCGTCGGGATACATAGGGTTACATTCGGCTAAAAGAGCGGATACTTCTAGGCCGCGGCGTTCTCCTTCTGCGATTAAATAACCTGCAATCCCTGAAACTATTCCCTGTTGAATACGACGAATACCCGCCTTATCTAATTGCTCTCTACCCTCTTTTGTAGAGGAAACTCCCCATAGTTCACCCTCTTCTTTGATTCCCAGTTCTTTACTTATTACGCCATCAATTACAATTAAGCGATCAAATCCTCCTTTAGTGAACCATTCAAGGACTGTTTCACCAAAATATACATCTTTTTCATTGGGAAATTGTATCTCGGAAGTGAATATCCCTATTCCTTCGCCTTGATAGACTCGAACTGGATGTTTTGGAACTGAATCATGAATTAATGCTATTGCTGGAAATTGAGGATGAAGTACAGTACCCATGACATCTAGCTCAAGAGAAGATATCAAATGAGATGTTGCAATTACTCCGACCGAACCCACTGTGGAAAACCCGCAAATGGCTGTTCCACCGAGTCGACTAGGGTCTGCTTCCGCATGCAGAACTAATGGGTAACCCGCGCTATTGCCGTTACTCATCGTATAGCGCAGTTAGTTAGTTATCTTAAATCTCACAGTTACAATATCACTATTTGTTAAAAAATAATACTAGGATTTAACTAAATAGGTATCCTCGGAGACAATATGAGCCAAGGTGACAATTCAGAAATGGGACGTATTTATATTAAAGTGGGCTCAGACATAATTGATTTAACCGGTTCAGCGAAAGAAGTTAATGATGGCTGGTTGAAAATTAAAGAAGATGGGTCTTGGGCAGCAAATCTTTCTGCAATTCGAAACGCCAGGGAGTTAGCTGTAGAAACGGCCGCTCAAAGAGCGATACAAAGTGGAATTCCTGAACGTGGTTCGGCGTTTAGGAGAGTATTGGATTCTTGTGGAATTGAAAAAACTGGAGATGTGATTTTGGCAGCAATACATTATCTCAGATTTGTAGAGAAGGAAACTAACACTCCTCCAAGAGAATTGAAAATTTTAGTAACACAATCAGGGAAATGGGATGAGAATGCTGTAGAAAAATGGAATCTTTCCCTATATATCAATAGAATGTTAGAAGGTGGAATCTCAGGAAAGAAACAAGAGCCATTTCTAGAATACCCTGCAGGAATGCCAAAGAAAAATAGATATGTTGTACTAACTGATGCTGGACGCGATTATCTGGAGAGACTGTCTCGTGACTGAAAAAGAAATAGGAAAAAAAGACTGGTCCTATACTTCCCATATAGGTAAAGATTTGCGCGGTATTGATTTATCAGGTGCGGATTTAAGAAGAACAGTATTCGATGGGGCTGATCTCGAAGGAGCAAACCTCTCAGGCGCTGATCTTAGAAAGGCTTCATTCAAAGGTGCAAATCTAATGAAGGCTGCTTTTGATTACGCAGATATGCGCGATGCAATTTTCCTAAAAGCAAAAATGAATTTATCGAATTTTCAAGGCTCAAAACTTGACCGTGCGGATTTACGAGGAATACGAGGGCGATATGCAATTTGGCGAGATGCTAACTGGTGGGATGCAAGAATGAATGATGACCTTCGAATCGCCTTGACAAAAAAATGGCCAAAAGAACAAACAAAGTAGTTTAATCTAGAATTATACGAGAAAGACCCTCTCGAATCCAATCAGGGACTGTCATTTTTGTAGAAATTGAATCCATACTTGCACATACTGTAGTTTGCGTAGAACTCCAGCATAATATTTCATTTTGATTAAAAATTTGAAAAAACCAAGTTATAGATGTATCACCAATATTTTTTACTGCGATTTTACAAAAAGCCGTATCACCATAACTAAGTGGGTGATGAAAATTCGCCTCGCTGTGGACTAAAGGGAAACCTATGCGATGTTTTTGTAATAATTCATTATAATGCATGCCGCAAGTATACTCCCATGACTCTTCATAAAAACGATGTGCTAAGTCCCAAAATCTAGGGTAATAAACAATACCTGCAATATCAACCATAGGGAAGTCGATTCTTCGGGACGAGGCAAAAGTCATGCCCTCTCGTGACACATCATAGGTTTGAAATCTGTGTAAAAAATACTTACTGGATTAAAATTAATCAATATTTGAAGGTTTTAGAGGAAATTTTTCAGAAGGGTTTCTTTGAAAATTTCTGAAAGATGGGACAAGGAGGCCTATGGTAGTAGTTAGTACCATAAAAGATACCGCGATTGAGTAAGTTGTTAGAACATTAGTTATAGAAATTAACCAACCTCCAAGGAGTGGGGCGATTGGAAGGAAAATCATAGATCCGACGGCATCTAAAGAATTTACTCGTCCCCGGAGATGTTGATCTACACTATCAGCCATTGCAGTCCTCCATATTACTGTTAAAGAACCGCCCAATATCCCTTCAATTAAGACGAAAATTAGTACCGCCCAAAATGGTATTGGCATTGCCCAAAAAAGCATACTCCAAGCGATTCCTCCTATGAAAATATAGAATACTAAACCTCTTTTCTCTTTTGGCACCGGCCAAATTCCGCTAAGGGCTGACCCTATCATAGCACCAGTTGCGCCAACGGCTCCGAAAATACCATATGAACGAGCTCCTAAATCTTTAGACTCGATTAAGAAAGGTACCCCCACCTCAATCATTGAGTCCCAAAAATGCCAAAACATAAACATCAATATTCCGGCAAATAACCATGGTTGGGTTTTAACAAAAGAAAAAGCCTCAGAAATTTCTTCTCGAATATTACCTGAATTATCGTCTCTATCGATAGGGACTTCAGGTATTGTTGAAAGTATTGCTGCACTGAATAAAAAGGTTAAAACATTAAGTAATAAACATACCTTGAGATTAGAATAAAATAATATAAACGTGCCAGTTAAAGGCCCTAACATCCATGCAATCGTCATAATAATTCCTCTAATTGAATTCGCCTCTGACAGTAGATTTTCATCCACTAAGTCGGGTAAAAGTGCGTTTTCAGCAGGCATTGAAAAAGCAGATACGCCCCCTACAAGAAATGCTAATACCAGTAATGTTGGGATTAAGGGTAATGAAAATAATAAACAAAACGCTGCACTAAGAACTATTCCAGCTTCAACTAAATCAGCAGCTAATGCCACCGTTCTTCGTGGTAATTTATCTACAACCATCCCTGCATAAAGTAGTAAGGGCAAATGACCAAGAAAATATGCAGTTAGCAAATAACCGTAAGCAGTGGGCCCTCCTGATTGAGACACAACCCATGCAATTGAAACAAAAAATATAGAATTGCCCCACATATTAATCCCATTTGCTATAAGAAAGCGGCGAAGATACTTTTCGTTCCATGCCTCTTGCATACTCATGGAAGAATGGGCTTAACAGGTGCTTTTCAATTGTTGCCGAATAAAAACCATAGTTGACACTAAAACAATATAATGGCGGACCCACCGCGATTTGAACACGGGTTTAAGGCTCCGCAAGCCCCAGTGATATCCAGGCTACACTATGGGTCCAATAAGGCGGTCGAGAGAAGACCCCTGTTTAATTCCGACGGTTGAAAGTTGAACAAATTAAAGGTCCAATGGAAGGATTGTTTTCCAACTTGGCTGAGCTAATTTCTTAGATTTGGGACCATCTCTTGATTTCGGTGTTTTGTTTAAAAGTACACCATGCATACCCTCAACATTGAATTTCACTCTCAATTCCACCATACGATCACGTTCCGCTGTTTGCATCATTTCTGAATCTAGTTCAAATGAAGTTGTAGGGCCCTCATCGCCATCATTTTTAATGAAAAGAGTCGTTCCCTTAATCTCTGCACGGGGAGAAAAATCATAATCCCGGGGATTGTTCATTATCACCTTTAAATCAGCAATAAGTCGGTCTCGAATTGAGACTTTTGTTACCTCCATCTCTTTGACCATAGACGTGCCATAGAGAATTACTTGAAAGCCCTTCCCACAGATAGATAAGAACTTAAACGCCAATTTCACTTACTCTAGGGATTAAAATTACAAATTCCACCAGTAAGTCCCAATCATTACCTGTATCCGGATCTATCCCATCAACAGGTAAATCAGGGTCACATTGATCAGCAGATATTGTCCAAATCCAATCGCCCTGACCGAATCTCTGACCGGCTTCATTCAATAAACCATTTACAATAGTTTCAGATGAATCTGATTGAATAGTATAATCACTATTAGGTACATCATTCATATTTTCAAGATCTATGTATGCTGTTGCATTTTCAGTGATATTATCGTGACTCGTAGAGGTGAAAGTTGACCATCCGGTCATCGGTAAGTCAAGATATAGGGAAAAATTATCTTCGGGCCACATTATTGGAATTAAATCCCTAGCTAGTGTCAATGTAGCATTGACATGAAGAATTCTTGCGCCTAGACCTGGTTCATGATCAAAAGAAATAGTTTCACCCTGTTCAAGATAACCAGACCAAGAAAACTCAATTGATTTCTCTTCCCATGAAATATGATAATTTCTCGAGATTACCATAAGAGTCCATTCTTGTGATGAAATCCCCCCTTTGTCGTCAACAATAGTTAGAATACCAGTATGATTCCCAGGATCTGTAAATCTTACTTCAGCCAATGCATTGTTTCCATCGGCATCTCCAGAAGGATTACCGTCTCCGTCACTATCTATGGTTTTATCAAAATCCCAAATATATTCAATTGATCCTCCTTCTGGATCAAATGAAGAGGAGGCGTCTAAAATTGCAACTTCACCTGTTTTAACGTATCCTGGTATCTCAATAATTATCGTCGGAGGGGAATTGACAAATACACTAATTGAAATCGAATCTGATTCGCCAAGATCATTTGTTACAGTCAGTTCAATTTCGAAATTACCAGAGTTTTGGAAATGATGGCTGATTATGCCGGCTTTAGTCATTCTAATTTCTCCATCGCCAAAATTCCAAGTATAATCAGTGATTATTGAGGGGGATGGCGAGGATGAATCACGTCCATCAAAATTTATTACTTCACCCATATTTATTTCATTGGTATCAGATGTTATTTCTGCATTAGGCTTGGTCGAGGAAAGCCCTGTACAACCAGAAATCGATACAAACAATATCATAAAACATATAGAGAAACTCGCAACCTTAGTTGACACCATCAGATGCCTGTGCACAATATGGCATTCATAGCAATGTTGGATTAATGGACTCGATTAATGTGAAAAGGATGTGTTTGAAAAAATGCGAATGGATGAGTTCATGGCAGATGTCTCGTTCGATTGGTCATGTCTGGAGATATATTTGCTGGCTTTCGAGTTTTAGGATTTGATCTAGAGACTACAGGATTTAATGCACGGACTGAGAGAATTGTCGAATATGCTCTTGTGGGTAGTGACATAGATGGTAGTCACATAAATCTACAATCATTAGTTAACCCTGAGAAAAGAATACCTTTTGAATCATCAAATGTACATGGAATTAAAGATAAAGATGTGAAACTATCAGGGGCTTTTTCCCAACATGTCAAAAAAATTTCAGAGATGATGGAAGATGCAATAATTGTTGGCCATAATGTGATTAAATTTGATTGGAAATTTCTTGAAATGGAATGTATGAGAGCAGGGGTAGAGACTCCACGGCCAAGAGCAATTGTTGATACATACGTTATTGCGAAAAAATTGAGAATTCCGGGAAGGCATACTCTAGGAATATTATGTAAAAAATATTCTATAAATCTAGAAAATGCGCATAGAGCCGATGCTGATGCCGGCGCCACTCTATTTTTACTCTGGGAGATAATGAAAGCATATCCTAGATTTTTCAGAGGATCTATTGATGACCTACAAGACTCCTTGTCCGGAATTAGAAGTGATGATTCACTAGGCCCAGGGTTGATAGATTTAGAGCCAATTGAAGGATCAGGAGGTAACTTAAGAACAAGCGATATGGGAATTATAGTAGCCTTTGGAAAATATAAAGGACGAAGTTTGGAGGAAATAAAGAAAAAAGATCAAAGATATTTGTATTGGTTATTTTCACCCTCTAGTCCGATACCACAGTCAGTTTCTGAGAGATATAAGTATGATTTCCTAGACTAATCCTTCCTTATTGATTTCAATAAAGGAGACCATTTAAGAATTTCACTCCAATCGCCTAAGTGCATTACTTTACCATCCGCTCTAAGACTACCAAGAAACATAGGACCTTCATATCCAGTAGATACTAAATCAATTATTTGTTTTAGTGCTTGATCTTTAATAAATGCTCCAAATTGTATATCGGATTCAGCAACTTCTCCTTTATCATCAATTGGAGGCAGTCTTTCGAATAACGCAATACCTGAAGTTTCATCAAAACGAATCAGCTTTGCTACTTCATCGCGAAAAGTTGTAGAATCAGACAGAACTCCATCTTTTCTAGCCACCCACCAAGTCGGACACCATGCCTTAAATTCGCAGAAACCACAAGATTGGGGGGTAGGCGTTGCTTGAAGGGGTTCGAGAGTTAGCTTCATACCTGCCCAAGTGCCGATTGCATCTTCTAACACAGATTCCCCTACAGCTGGATAAATCTCTTGATTTGCAGAATACCATCCTTCTGCAGAAACATTAGGATGATTAGGAGTTGTTGCTTTCAACAAATCTCTATAAAATAATAATTGCCGATTGACTCTTTCGTTTAGAAATTCTTTAGGAGGTTTTCCTGTTTTAAGATCTGCAACTATCCAACCTTTAGATTCTCCATTTTCATCTAGATCATCAATAAGTAAATCCAGTCGCCCAATTAATTTACCATCCTCTGAAACTAATTTTCCTTCATTTAATAATACAATTGATTGAATCTGTTTCCAATTACCTATTGAAACTTCTGAAAATTTCTTTTTTCCATGTTTAGATTTTGTGAAAAGAAGATTTAATGCTCCAACTAGGCCCTGACGTGCCTTGCTAATTTGTTGGGGTTTCCACTTTGGATGTCTTGGTGTCGATAAAAAAATCTGTTTCTCTTTCTCCCAATTTCGATCTAAGATTTCTTTCATAGACTTTGATAGCCATCCGACCTCTGAATCATCTCTATCAGTAACATCTAGATTACATATATCTTCGACTGAATTATGCACTGCATTACCTAATGAGGCGGGCATACTTGCTTTGCGAGGTAAACGCTGTCTAGACAACCAATATTTCCTAGGACATTCTTCGAAACGGCTCCAAGATGAGGGAGATAATTGGTGAGTTACTGAGACCTTATGCATTATTGTTCAACCCGCCTCATTGCCCGATGTTATGCTCGTAATGTCATAAGGATTAACACCATCGGCCTTTTACTGTCTAACAATGACGTCGCAACCAGAGGTTCAAGTTGATTCCGAAATTGATGTGACTGGAGCACTTGTTGTCAATTGTTTTCCTTCGCTGGGGTTTGTCAGCAGCATTGTTGCTCACTACTTAGTTGATAAATTAGAATTGAAGTTAGTAGGAGGTGTCCGACATCCTTCTTTACCGGCTGTTTGTTTAGTTCAAGATGGAATGCCGCTACCTCCATTGAGATTTTATGCAGGCGAACCTATTTGTAATATGGAAGAGTGTAACAGAGTAGTATTGATCGCTTCAGAAATACAAGTTTCACCCGAAATATGTTTACCATTAGCAGGGGCTTTGATTGATTGGATTGAAGAATCGAATGCAAGTGCAACCATAATGATAGATGCCTACTCCCAGGGAATAGAAAATAAACATACTATCTTTGATGAAGATGATTCAGATGGATCACTGCTGGGTATTGGAGCGACTGCTGAATCTCATAAAATACTCAAAGAATTACAAGTCCCTCTTCTCAAGCAAGGGATTGTTGGGGGGATGACTGGGGTAATGATGGGAGAAAGTAGGAGAAGAGATATCAATACTGTTGCAATACTTGCAGAAGCCTCAGGTGAATTTGGAACTAGTTCAGTCCCAGATTCTAGAGCTGCTGCAAGAATAATTAATTGCCTTGATAAACTACTTCCAGCAATACATTTAGATGATGGGCCTTTGTTAGAAGAAGCCCAAAGAATCGAGGGGCAAATCAGAGAAATGATGGCTTTACAACTGAATCCGGGAGCCGAGAATGCTGCTGGTGGAAACTCAAACATGTACGGATAATTAAAAATCCATCAATGATTTTTGAATATCGGTAATTGATTGTTTAGAGTTATTCTCTGAAAGTAATATTTTTTCTAATTCATCTTCTGAAAGTATTACAACTCCTAATTTTTTTGCAGTTTCTAATTTGGATCCTGAAGAATCCCCTGCAACTAGATAATTCAAGTTTCCAGAAACCGATGAAACTACCTTTCCGCCACTTGCTTTTATTGAGAGCATTATTTCTTTTCGAGGTTTAGTTAAAGTTCCAGTAATACAAAATGTACTTCCTTTAAGATGTCCTTCCGATATAGATTTCGACTGTGAAGAAATTTCTAATTGTTCGGAAAGTTCCAAAACTGCTTTCATTCTTATCGCTAGTCCATCTAATATCTGGCTAGCAACCGTTGTACCTACTCCATCGATTTCAACTAATACTCTTATCGCATGATTGTATTTGTACAATTTACCTTCTTCATTAACATCTACTTCTTCGTTTCTTAAACTTACTAATTTTAGTAAATTATCTATTGATCTAACCTTAGTTGCTACGGCATTTGCAATTTCAGGCCCAATTCCCGGTAAACCAAGAGCTGAAAGAAACTTCCCAAGACTTAGATTCCTACTAGAGTTTATTTCTTTAATTATATTTGTTGCTGATTTTAGGGCCATTCTTTCAAGATTAGAAATATCATTAATATCTAAACGATAAAGATCTGGTAACGATTTAATCAAACCTTGAGAACACAGTTGCTCGACAAGTTTTTCTCCGATTCCATCCATCTCTAATGCTCTACACCAATATAGTATTGTTCTTTCTAAGCGGGACGGACAAGTCAAATTACTACAACGAATAAATGCACCATCTTCAACTAACTTAGTAGAGCAACGAGGACAAAATAAAGGGATAGCAATGGAGGAATACGGTGGTAAGTTATCATTAAATGTAGAACCATCTGAATGAGTTCTGTCTTTTAAGTCAGAAATTTTTGCTTGACCTATTACTTCTATTATTTTAGGTATCACATCACCTCGGCGAACAATTCTAACCTTATCGCCAATAGATATCTGCAATCTATTTACTTCACCTAGATTATGCAATGTTACATTTTCAACGGTCACTCCTGAAACTGTCACTGGAGCAACTCTTGCAACTGGGGTAATTGTACCGGTTCTTCCAACCTGCCAATCAACACTCATGAGAACGGTTGTTGCCTCCTCGGGAGGGAATTTCCAAGCTAAAGCCCACCTAGGATGATGAGCGGTCATTCCAAGTAATTCTCTCTTAGAGAGTAAATCTAGTTTTATTACTACTCCATCTATCTCCCAAGCTGCATCTTTTCTTTTATTTGTCCAATCTTGAGTAACCGAAATTGTCTTCTGCACCATTAAGTCATTATTATCTGCAGATATTACGGTATTTCCAGCAATCTCTATTCCAACACTTTCCAACCAATGGTTAGATTCTGAATCAAATAAAAATTCAGGGGGATGAGAGCTATTTGGATGTCGATGAATCGCCCCAGGGAACTTTACATCATAAGCAAAAAATAACAAATCTTCTGCCTTCGCTTTACCTGCTTGGATGCTTTTCTGACGGAGACAACCTGCAGCTAAATTTCGAGGATTAGGAGCTATAGATGAATATTTTTCTCTAAATATAGATAATGGCATAATTACTTCACCACGGATATGGCAATCTCCTTGCCAATCAATTGATTCGGGAATATTTGGAATTCTTCGTGCATTAGCAGTTACGTCTTCGCCACGAGATCCGTTTCCTCTAGTTGCTGCTCTAACCAGTCGACCTAATCTATATTCTAAAGAAAGGGCTGAGCCATCAAGTTTGGGCTGGCATACGAATTGTTTACCTTGAGCAGTTGTTTCAGATATGAAATGACTAATTTCATCAATACCCGTGGCTTTATCTAAACTTCTCATAGGAAATAAATGATCTACTTTTTTTGTTCCAGGTGAGGAATCTGAACCAACCCTCTCTAACTGAGGGTTTAAAGAATCTAATATTTTTAATTCTGCCCATAATAAATCAAACTCTGCGTCCGAAATAATTGGTGCTGCTTCATTGTAATAGAGGTCTGAATGATGTGAAACCTGCCTTGCCAACCAAGAAACAAGCGCTCGCTTATCCCCGCCTGATGGGCGCTCATCAATCATATCTATTGAGAAAGGCTAGATGACTTGAACATGCGTATTGATAGTTTACAAACACCTTGCATAAGCTAGCATCTTAGTGGTGGGCCAGCCAGGATTTGAACCTGGGTCGCGCGACCCCCAGCCGCGAAGTATAGACCAAGCTAACCTACAGGCCCTATGTGTTCCATGGGGGATATAATTCGTTCAAAACCCTAACCTAAGTATAAACTTAGTTTTCACGGGAAATGCTGAACGGTGCTATTTCATCAATTAAATCGATGTGAGCAACGAACATTCGGCGGCAGCAATATCTTTCAATGCCAAGATTATCTAATGTAATCTGAGCATCTTCACCATTTACTACTGATTCTTTGTATTCTTCGTACTTGTGAGCAACAACTTTGCCACAACTCCAACAACGGACTGGTATCAACATATTTCTTCACCTCATCTATAGGACTTTTGCCATTTAGCACGGGCTCCTCTGCCCATTTGATGCTTAGCTTCCTTACGTCTTGGATCGTTGACAAGAAGACTACGGTCGAATCGTAAATATTCATCACGTAATTCTTCATCTTCTCCATCTTTACCACGGTTCCACTGTACTAGTCCTCGTGCTATAGCTGTTCTAATAGCGTCTACTTGGCCCATTTGGCCTCCACCTTGAACATCTACAACAATGTCTACGTCATTAAGACGATCCATTGCTTCAGCAATCTGAACTGGTTCCATTGCTTTACGACGAGCAAGTGATGGTTCCATTATATGGATTGGTTGACTATTAACACGTACTCTACCTTGTCCTTTACGGACTGTTGCACGAGCAATTGCGGTTTTTCTTTTACCACTAGTTTCGACTGATCTTTTTACTTTCTTTTTAGCCATATTCACTGACCTCCCCATCGTGTCGCGTCTACGCCAAGTGAAGAAGATATATCACCAAGTCGTACAAATTTTACTGGTAGTGGTCTTTCTAAGGCACTTGTATCTCCCCATACATGACCATCTGGTAATTCATCACCAGAAAGATTAGTTGGGCATCCAATCATGACTCTCAGGTCCTTGACTGCATTACGGCCACTACTATTCTTTTGGTAAGGAAGCATCCCTCTAACAGTACGCTTCATTATTTGGTCAGGCATTCTAGGAAAGAATGGACCTTTGCGAGGATGATTTAATTTATATTTAAAATCATAATCTGCTAAAACTGTTGAGCGTTGTCCTGAAACTATTGCATGTTCAGAGTTTAATACAATAATTTTTAGAGGATTACCTGCTTTTCTAGCTATGAGCAGTTGCTTTGCAACTACGCTAGCCAGTCTTCCAAGTACCTTATCTGTAGCATCGTATACTATTGTGCCTGATTCATCCAAGGATTCTCACCCCCGCTCCTTCTGGGTTTTCGTTCATTAGTTCACGGATCGTTATTACACGTCCGCCGGCGTCTTCAATTTTAGAGCGGGCTCCGGAACTTACACTATAGGCGGCGACGTTAGGCTTTCCAGCTACCTCGCCACTCCCTAGCAATTTACCAGGAACGAGGACCATGTCTTCGTTCGCAGCATATCGCGATAGGCGGCTTAGGTTTGGTTCAGCCCAGTTGCTGCGGCTGGTTTCCAGGCGCAGAGCAACGTCTCGCCATAGTGCAGAACCAGTTGACCTGCTCTGGTCCTTTAAATCACCAATTAAGGTGATAAGGGCCGCGTTGGTCTTTCTGTTGGTTTTACTCATATGACTCCCTCGACGTTTCTTGGGTATCGCGGCCACCTGACGACCTGTTATGAATGCTACTACTGAGCCAAGGGCTAATTCGTGGCACTGCGCCTATGGTGGATGTTTCACTCTCCGTACTTAATTACGGAGGTGAACAATCACTAATCACAAAGAGAATCCATCTCTTTGTTCGTTATCATCGACACCAGCTATTCTGGTTTGACCCTCGGAATCTACAAACTCTCCAGCCTTAACAACTGAACCGTAAAGACTTGATTCTACAGCAGAGGTACGATTTAGCATACTTTCTCCAAGAGCGTTACCCAAATGATTGATTATTGACTGAAGAGATTCTATTGCACGGTCTCTTTGGTCAGCACCTATTTCATGGTCAGAATAACGTGCCTCTTCAAATATTGAGAATAAAGTATCAAGATCGCCAGGAGGAGTTATTCCACCTAACATTGTGTTTACAGCTTCTTCGAACTCTCTTGTTGTTTCGTATACTTTCTTCATTGCGCCCTTACTTCGGAAGAAGCGGACTAATTGTTTGTAGCAATCAAATATTGTCGCAATATAGTCATTTGAAGCTTTCAAAGACATCAATGAATCGGTTAGAATACCGCGAATAATTTCAATTCGTCGTCGCTCATTGTAGTTTCTATACATTATCGCCCCGATAAGTAACATAAAGGAACACATTATTCCTAGAACTGTGAAAATTCTTAATGTCCAGAAATTTGCTCCGGATGTATCCACCGAGGAACCGAGATATATCACAGGCGTACTATTCAAAAATTCTTCTTGGAAAAATGCTGATTCTTGGAAATGGATTAATACTCTCCATTTACCATCAACTGCTCTTTCATCGCCCACAGTATCCCCAGGAACATATTTTCCTTCATATATGAAACTAAAGTTCGCTTCACCTTTTTCATTTGTTACAGAATATTCTACATTATTAGTTTGCCAACCTGTACCATTCCAAAATTGGAATGTGAAAATTACAGTTTCACCTTCTACAGATACATCAAGACGGTCCCTTAATATCGAAACTCTTCCTGAAATTTCGTCACCAACTTGGTAGCCTGAAGAACTTGCCCAACTTTCTTTCTGTAGAATATCGACTTTACTTCTAACAAGAACTTCTATGTCTTCATATGAACCATTTACTACAGGAGTTGTTTCTGCTTTACAGCCACCGGGTAATTCTTTGGTTGGCTCATAAGCTATCCTAATTGTTCTGAAACCTTCTAATTTCTGACCATTCGGCTCAACTCCTTTCCTACTTGGATTATCGTCAGGGTCGCCAGAATACCACTCAATCTCACCTGTTCCATCTTGCGTCATTGCTGTTGCAAATGGCCTTGAATTCGTTTCAGGATCTAAATAAATATTGAGGCACTTCCCTCCTACTGGATTTCCGTTCACTTGAGCTAATTTAGCATCAATATGGAATGATTCTTTCAAGTAAAGAACTGGGAATACTGAGCCATTCTCAAATCTATAAGTATCAATATCTGTACGGAATGGCCCCACTTCTTGGACCACCATGGTCGAATTAGAAAATACAGGGAAAAATTTAGTTATACTTGAATTTTTATACCTATACTGGTCACCTGTCTCATATGAATAGTAATTCACAGTGACTTTTGCTTGACCTGCTTGGATATCATTTAAAGGACAAATTATGGAGAAGAATCCATTAGAATCAGTTACTCCACCATTACAAGCATTAACGCCTAATTCTGTACCTACCATTTCATATTGGACCTGAATTGGACGGTTTGATAGATTAGTATCTAATTCATCAACTAATTGACCTGTAACAGTCATTGGTTTATCGATTGGCTGTCCAGTTAATTGGTCAATCTCAGAAGTATAAACAATCTGATTATCTACCGTTAATTGTGTTCCACCAATTAAACTAAATCCTTGCCCGTTATACTGGAATACTTTTCGATAATGATCGCTGTTTAATATCTGTGCACAAGGGTCCCAAGCTCCAGAAATTGAAAGCATCTGTTGATCAATCGGATTGCAACCTTCGTGAGGTAAGTTCTCTGAGAATCTTATTATCACATTAACTGGGCCAAAACCATCTGGAAGGAATGACAATGGGTCATCCCTCAATAATTGGGGATCCAATAACATTGCATGATTTATAGTTCCGGCATTAGGGCACAAGGTCTCTATAATCTGCCTATGCACAGTTTGATCGAAATCTACTCCTTCAAGTATAACTAATATTTCACCACCATTTTCATCGCAACCATCTAAAAGTTCACCTTTATCCTTAATCGCTGCCGTTCGATTATCATCCGTTACTTGGGCAGTAAATTCCCAATAATCTCCACTGGAGAGACGGTTTTCCGTAGTACTCTGAAGATCTATGTAAGTCCTAGATACTACCCAGAGGTCTACGCCTGAGGAGCTACCTTGGCGATAAGTATCACCTGGATATGTGAAAGTTAATGAAAAGTTTCCTAATTCGTGCGTTTCGTCTATTGTTAGATTTATTTTGAATACACCATTCAAGTCCGTTACAGCAACATCACTTGTTCCGTCTGCTGACCAAGTATAGTTAACTGGTGCGTCCCTTACTGGTTGGTACGCATTATCTATTACTCGTGCCTCAATAGTAGTATTTTGTCCACGATATAATCGAGGTATGTTATTCAACTGGAAATCAGTTGTGCCGATTACTGAAACATTCACGTAAGCACCAGTTGGTGCAAGTACGGCTGATTGATTACCAGTAAAGTAATAATTTGAATTAGTAAAATCTGCACGGATTCCAAATACACCAGCGGGGTATTGAGAATACCAAGTCCAATTATAGTCAAATAATGCTTCACCATTTACCATATCCGGGACTCTAGCAAATCCTGTTTCTTGGGCACCTGCAAAGACTCCATTACCATCTATATCCACTTGTAATGCCATTGCATCATGAGGCCATGCCGTCATAGTACGATTCCAAACAGTACCAAGTACCCTAAACGTCTCACCGGTAAACATCTCAGGAACTATTTCACAACGAATGTCGCTTTCTGGATCCAATGGATTAATTGGCCCGCAAGGAGGTACGTTGAAGTCACCACCATTTTGCATAGCAATAAACCAATGCGTGCCATTAGATGATATGAAAGAACGTAGATTTGCTGCCTCTCCTGTAAGTCCTTCCGGTGTTCCATCCCAAAGCATTGGGTATTGTTTACCTAGACTTACATCGCTATATTCTAAGCCAGCATTCGCTAATGATGGTGCATGGAACAATGCTCTCCAAGCACCAAAAGAAGCCCCCGTAAATTGAGTGGAATCATAGAAATATACTGGGCGGATTGAAGGAGTAATGATATCTGCTTCAACATACATCCTATGCATAGAACGTATAGCGAAGGAATCAGTTGCATCTCCTTCAAGATATGGCCACGGCATTTCTGAACCTAAATCAGGACGTGATTTACCTATGAACATATAATCACCAATTGGTAAACTTGTATTCGTATATTCATAAAGTCCCACTACGCTATGTGTTTTCGAAGTGTTATCCCAAACAATTTCTTCATATGCTCCTGGGACCATGCCTATTCCGTTATCAATTGTTGAATTCCATTGTACTTGTTTCCAAACACCTTGACTTCCACTTGTTTGAACAAATGAAAGTGATATCCAGCCAGCAGAATCTGCGCGATATCCATACCCGTATCCATCGAATATAGTTGGATGTGTTAAATTCCCAAATGGTCCACCGTGAACTGTAAATGAAACAGGGGCATGCGATAGTTTATTATCGAATATTCCCCTTTCCCAATCAGCAGCATAATGTACTTTATAATCTACAAACAGAGGTTGTTCATCGCTACGGAAATATGTCCAAGCAACATAATCTATCGTAGTATTTGCCCGAACTTCAGTGGGTACTGGCTCAGTAGATGAACCATCATGAATAAACATCTCAGTAACTTCTGCATATACGTGATATGTAGTGTTAGAACCTACAGGTAAATCTTCAGGGAACAAGAATTGCCCCACAATAAATTCACCGTCAACATTAGTTAGAACATTGACTGTTTCAACAGCGGATGTCCCGTTGCTAATCCAAGCAATATGAACCTGAACTGGTAAATTTGGAGCAGGTGTAAATACTCCTTGATCTAAGTCTAACCAACTTACCGTACCATTAAATTTCGCAGCATATAGGTTATCCAGCCATAGGATATCAGGAGATGTTAATGAAATCCTAGTAGGTATCTTATCATCTTCATCTAGTATGCCATCATTATCATAATCCCAGTCTGAAGAATTACCATCTTCTTCTTCTAATTGGTCCCAATCTAAATCAGTCCTGTTATCAGCATCGTCATCCTCATCAATTGCATCTGGACCTGTGCTAGGGTCAGAAGGATTAGCAATACCTTCTCCTCCACCAAAGTCATCGTGATCCCAAGGATTAGTAGATTGATTATTATAACGAGACGGCCAAAGCATAATTTCATCTACGTCTTTCATTCCATCAGAGTCATCGTCTAGATCGATATCGTCCCTTAGACCATCGTTATCATGATCCCATGCTGAGATGAATGGAGTTGCGGTGTTAAGCTCATCTTGATTGTGCCTACCATCGCCATCCCAATCTGTATCTTTCCAATTAACAATACCATCATTGTCGTGATCCCAAGTCATCTGTTCTTCGCCTATAAAACAAAGAAGTTCTTGGTCCGAATCTAATACTCCATTGTTATCATCATCAGGATCTTCTCCATCGGGAACACCATCATTGTCATTATCGACATCATAATATTGAGGATTCAAAAGACCCTGTCCTAGAACCCCTTTATCGTGTACTGCTTGATACCAACCATCATCATCAGGGTCCGTATCAGTACCGTCATCATCATTATCTTCACAATTTGTACCAGTAAAGAAATTGCCTAGAGGAAGCGTCCCGGCATCATCATCAAGATCGTCGTTACTATCAACTTCAAAATAATCCCAGATACCATCATTATCATCATCAACATCCCAATGATCGTATACTCCATCGAAATCATCGTCTAAATCTGCTGTATCATTAAATAAACACTGTGGTTCCATATTTCCCGCAACAGGGGCGGCACAATCATCATCAGGATCTACGTCATTATTCAGTAAATCAGCCCTCTCATCTGGGAAGAAATTTGCATTTGAATCAGCAGTCCATTGGAAAAATCCGTATGTAAGGCCGACATAAGCCACCCAAAGATCACGGTTATCTTTCATCTGATTATAGCTAACTGCAGCAGTTGGACTAACTCCGGACTGAGGATCGAAAGTGAAATGGAAACAATTCTTATTACAGGTCCAAGCACCTTGAGAATTACTGCCATTGTATGGACCATCACTATAATCATCGGAAGGCCTCGTACTGTAAGGATAAGTGTATTCGACTTGTTGTGCACGAGTTGGTTCGACTATTGGCGCACCATAGTACCAAGCATAGAATATCCCACATTCATGATCTATTGCTTGAGGTTGTTGTGGAACATATATCCAAAATAAGGTAGCGCCACAGGTATTATTATCAAAGCTACCACCCATTTTCACATCATTAACGTCTAATACTGCATCATTACCTTCATCTTGGTCCCACCAGTCAGGTAACCCATCAGCATCTTGATCAACATCTATACCATTAATCAGAGAATCTCCATCGATATCAATATCAAAGAAATTACCTCCATTGTAAGGGCTCCATTTTTGAATAACGTGCCAATATATTTCGGGGATTTGTCCACTAATAGAAGGCGCTGTAGAATCGAATCCATTATAATCTAATATGAATCCATTTTCTGCAGTAAATGGATTAAACATCCATGATTGGTTCCAATACATCTCATAAACAATTCCGATTGCATAAAGTGGGTCGTCTTCGGAACCATCTAAGAAATCTCCATCACTAGTAGGGTAAGAATTATCAAAAGGATCAGTGGCATCTAAATCTTGAATTCCACAGTTGCCATCATCGGGGTCATAATAATCGGAAATACCATCATTATCGTCATCCCAATCTTCATCATTTGCTAAGCCGTCTCCATCCACGTCTGTATCGATATTATTAGGTCCATCATCTCGATATTTAGAACCATTAAGCAAATGTAAGTCATTATCATCATCAAGGTCACAGTTATCATCTATGTCTAACCAATCATATATCCCATCGTTATCATCGTCAATATCATCCCAATTATTCATCCCATCTCCGTCCCAATCATTGAAACCAGTGTAAGATTTACGCATTAGAAAGCAATTATCATCTGGATTGGAAGGATTCGGATTAGCAAGACTTGGACAATCCCATGTGTCTACTGTGCTTTGAGGCACTGTAGGGAATATATCGAGCTCATTCTTCTCGCCATCATTATCTAAATCCCAAGGTAAATCACTAGAATCGGTTGCAGCGCCACCGACAGTATTGTCCGGTATAGCAACACCCCCCAAATCAGTATCTAACCAATCCCAAATCAAATCATAATCTTGATCTATTACTCTATAACGGTCATCATCAAGATCCCTATCATAATCAATTTCACAATCTATTCCCGGTGTAAAAATTTCTCCTGAATTATAGAAATTTTGATTTTTTATAGGGTAATCGCCTATATTATCTAAATTTGTATCTATTTGAAAACAAGTATCAAGTATTCCGTCGTTATCATCGTCAACATCATACATATCTGCTAATCCATCATTGTCATCATCAGTGTCAGATGAATCTGGAGATCCGTCATTATCATTGTCGGGATCAAGGAAATTAGGTATACCATCGCCATCTAAATCACCATCTTGAATAGATGTAAATGACTGTACGCGAGGATGCCACGCTTTTTCCCTATCTACATAGTCAACTCCGCCCACATAACTGGAATAGAAATGTGTAGCAGTACTAGTAGCCAAAGTAACATTGATCTCTCCCATTCCTAAGATGATATCATTATAACGGAAAACTCCTGTATTGTTGAAAGCGAAAGTAAATGTTCCCCCAGGAGATATGATTGGGCTGACGAATCCAGCTGTTGTACTAGATAATGAATGATCAATAGTATCGGCATTTGTCCAAGTTATCGAGTCTCCTGCTGTGATTGTTAGGTTTACTGGGTTAAGCCCTGCTGCTTCAATTAGAATACTGTGAGTTATTGTCCCAGCAGCCCACTCTACCCACTCTGACCATAAATTATTTGCAGTAATATTCGTGGTAATGGTGGCATCCCAAGGATGAGCATCCCATAAATCTGGCACCATATCATTATCATCATCTAAATCAAAATAATCTTGCATCCCGTCACTATCAAAGTCACAAGGCCAAGTAAATTGATCTATTCTACCATCATTGTCATCATCCTCATCATAGGATCCTTTTCCAATACCATCTATGTCGTCATCAGTAACGCCATCATTGTCATGATCTAACAAATTCTGATCTATTCTGTAACCAATACCTACTTGCGTTTGAGTCCAGGGGTGAATTGTTGTTGCAAATACATACCTGTCTTCAGTATTATTCTGAGGATCTGCTCCCTGGGACCAATCGATTGGGCCTTCTAATAATCCGTCATTATCGTCATCCCAATCAAACTCATCTTGCACGCCATCATTGTCGTGATCGAAAGGGTCTGTACCATAACAACCATCAAATCTTTCAATTAAATCATTTATTCCATCATTATCGTCATCCAAATCATTCAAATCCGAAATACCGTCATTATCGTGATCTTCAGTGTCTGATTCTTCTAATAAAAATCCATAACTAGGATCAATTGCTAAAGCAGCAGGGTCTGAAACTTTACCATAAATGGAAAGTGGATCATGGTACATTGGGTCATTAAATGCAGGATGAGAAAAAGGATTCTCCGTACCTGGTTGCATTTGATTGTTTTCAGCCATTGGTCCATTGGCTGTATCTAGTTGTTGAAATGCAGTTCTCTGGGCGGCCGGACCCCATTCGGATTCTTCATCATTATACGGTTCAAAATCTTGAAAAGAATACATCTGTGTACTGAACAACATTATGAATACCATTAAGCCTGCAATTATGCTTTTTCTAGAGCCATCTCTGCCTATACTTTCTTGTAATTTACCTATCATCGTGACCACCGAAGTATATTCGCTAAATCTGAATCACTTATCAACGCACACCCTAATCAAACAACAAAGGTATCATGAAGATGTATTAGTATCATAGTTCAACTATATTTTCGATTAAAATATAGAACTTACTTCCGATGACTTAATGACATCACTAAGGACTGTTATGAACTCTAAAATTCATCGATTAGCCGTCACTGTATCGGATATGAATCGCATAGGTTCGATAGCTATTGATTTGGATTTGATTGAATCACAAATATAGTAAAGGGAGAAAATTGAAATGAATGGTTATGCACGATGATATGGTAGGCCTTTAATTATTGTACAAGCACGATATAATTGTTCTAAAAGAACTACTGCGGCTAGCTCATGAGGAAGAGTGATTTTACCTAAAGACAGTGAGGTCAAGTGATTTCCATAATTTCCGAATCCACCCGGAGGCCCCACTACTAAATGCACTGAATTGGTAGATATTCGCCATTTCTTCATCATTTCGGAATAACCGATACTGTCAAGATTTTCACCTTTTTCTTGTAACAGTATGACTATATCGCTACCTGCTTTTTTAATTATATTCTCAAGATAAGGTTCTGGATCTGTTTGATTTCTATGCTCAATTATTTGTACGCCATCAGAAGTTAATCTGTTAGCATAATCAGAAATTGCTGCTCTGAATGATGAATCTTTTGCTTTTCCATGTAAATGAACAAAAACACGGCCCATGGGCATCCGAGTACTAGACGCTCTTTCATTGATTCGCAAAGCATCAAGAAAGAATACCCAGACGCAAGTTCGATTCGGATGAGTTGGTGGCCATTCAAGAAGAGAAAAAAAATCATTCAAGAGGAGCCTCATGTCAAAGGCACACGGCTATGGTTACAGGATTTAAGAGAGATTTCGGAGAAAAATTTCGATAATTATGCTGAGGGACAACGTCTAGTTCGACAAATGCAAGTGGAATGGAATGATTCATATAAAAAAGGAGAAGTTACGGATGACCTTTTGGCAGGATTAGATAGAAGGGCATTTAGACTCCTTAGAGCCGATTCTGATGAATGGTTAAAATGGCTAGATGACGAGGGTTTTTGGATGCCCGGTTGGGGCGTTGAGGCAGACGAGTGATTACTATGTGGTTCTGGATTCTTTTGTTCGCCATATTGAGTGGGATTATTTTTTCATATAGTAGAAAACAACCATTTCCAGAAATAAGCGGGGTTTTTGCGGCTATTTTATTATTTATTGCAATGATTTTATGGTTAGCTACAAGTGCCCCAAGAGGAGAGGGGAATGAATTATTTCCAGCTTATCTTGCTTCTATTGTAGGGGGTTTGGCTGTGATTTTGGGAGTTGTAAAAATGTCTGTAACAAATGATGATGTCATAGTTGCACCATTTGGAGGAATTTTATTTTGTATAGGGTCAATAACTCTCCTATCAGAGAGGTGGGATGATGCTGAACAAATTGAACAAATAGGATCTTTTATATTGGCCTCTGCATTAGTAATTCTTGAAATATATCTGGTATTTAGAGGATTAATTGTGGGCATTCAAGCTATTTCTTGGTCGAAATCTGGATTAAGACAAATTAGCAGGGGGCTTATTCATGGGGATAATGGCGCTATTGCTCATTTTGAGAAATCTTGGGATATGGATGAACAGTGGATTAATGCCATGAGTCATGCGGCTTTGGCGCTTATTTATGAAAAAGAAAATAATGACAAATCTAGAATGGAGCACATTATACAATTGGAAAAGATTGGAGGATGGGGAGCCGTTGATGAATCATGGATTGAAACTATAAAAATATCCCTTGATTTGAAGTAATGCTAGAGACGATTATTCATATTACCTAACCCTATCCGGAGATACAAGATGGTTCGAATTACCAAGGTTCACACGGGTGGAGGCGATACAGGTGAAACTTCTCTTCTAGATGGAAAAAGAGTAGGGAAAGAAAACCTAAGAGTTGACGTATACGGGACAATTGATGAGTTAAATTCACAAATTGGAGTTGTACGAATGGAATTAAAAAGAGGTGAAAAATCCGATTTTTCTGATGAAGCAGATAAAAAATTAGGCATGATTCAACAAGAACTATTCGATATTGGAGGAGAATGCTCTTGTTCACCGGGCATGTTGCCTCCTCAAATGGCCTTAGTAGGGATAGAACAATGCGATCGTTTAGTAGTCGAAATGGATAATTGGCTAGAGGAGTTATCCCCATTAACCTCGTTCATTATGCCTACAGGTTCTGCCCCTGTTGCAACAATGCATATCGCGAGAACAATTGCTAGACGTGCAGAAAGAAAGGTCTGCCAAATAAGATCAATAGATGGCGAAGATGCAATGAGAACCGAAATAATATGTTACCTTAATCGCCTATCAGATTGGTTATTTGTCTTAGGAAGATGGTTTTCGTCAAAAAATGGCGAAAAGGAAGTTCTATGGACACCTCTTGGTAAAAGATAGGGTGAATTAATTGAGTATAGAATCTGCCGGATTCGAAGGTTTCGCCATAAGCATCTCCCTGATTTTTGCATTAGGGCCTCAGAACGTCTTTATTCTTAGACAAGGAATTATGAAAAGTAATGTCTTTATTTCTTGTCTAGTATGTTCTATTTCCGATGCTCTGTTAATTGCAGCAGGAGTTTTAGGCGTAGGATTATTTCTCTCTGGAATTAATGGATTTGAAATATGGGTTTCAATTATAGCTGCTCTTTTTTTAGTATTCTATGGATGTCTCAGAATAAAGTCATCATTAAATCCCAAAGGAATAGAAATAGGTGAAAATGAAAATGAAAATGTGAAAAAAACAGTACTTACTGCATTGGCATTCACATATCTGAACCCTCATGTATACCTAGATACATTACTATTGATTGGCGGGGCCTCTAGTAGATATGTAGGAAATGAAAGATTGGCTTTCGGGATAGGTGCTGCTACTGCTTCCTTTGTTTTCTTTTTCTCATTAGGATATGGTGCTAGGCTAATGTCACCTATTTTGAATAACCCCCAATCTTGGAAAATTATTGATTTAGTTATAGCGATGATAATGTTTGTCATTGCAGGATTTATCATGTCGCCATATAATCAAACTATACTAGAATTATTCTAGTTATGAATTAAGTATTTCTTTGAGAGAGTCCATAAGAAATATTACGTCCTCTTTACTATTATCCATATGTGGTGCAGATTATATCCCATTATATCGAGTCGATTGAAGATATTTTTTAGCAGATTTAAGAAGTTCGATCTCCTGGTCAAAAGTTACTTGTTGGATTGCTTCATCAAAACTAACCCACATGTAGTTGATATGTTCATGAGATAGTTTGATATTCAATTCATCTGTTTCAGCGAGGTACCAAAAAACTTCTTTGTCGGTAGGCACACCTTTCAATGAGAATGTATACTCTGTTCTTGAGGCCCAACCTTCGATTAGAGCTACTTTAGATATCCCTGTTTCTTCTAATAATTCCCTCTCAGCAGTAGAAAAATGATTTGTGTCCGAACCTTCTACATGCCCTTTGGGGAAACTCCAATGCCCTTGCGGGTATTGTAATAAAAGAACGCTGTCATAATTGATTAAAATGAATCCGCATGATGTCTCCATGAGGTACGCTAGAGGTCATTGATATTCAATTATAGCAGAGGAAGAATACGCAAACACAATTGAATAGGTGCGTAGAGTCATGGAATATGTCCGACGAAGCATTGACTCTCGATATTGAGAGAATTATCACTGATAGCGATCTGGACGGAGTTGTAACTGGGGCAATATTAAGAAGATGGTGGCCCGATACAGAAATTAAATTCGGCCATCCAGGAGACTTGCGTGCAGGTATGATGGATCATTTGATTAATCGAAAAACTGCAATATGTGACTTGCCAAGACATAGTAATTGCGGATTGAGTATTGATCATCATCAATCAAATGAACCAGATAATAATGTCAATTCAGAGATGGTTATATTGTGGGAGCCAACTCCAAGTGCTGCAAGAATTGCATATAATCTTCTAGAAAATAAAACTGATTTGACTGATTTGACAGAGATGATGATTTGGGTTGATAAATTAGATGGAGGGACAATTACAATTGAAGAATTTATGGGTGAAAATCCAGTATTATGGCTAGGAAGAATTATTGGTTCGGATGAGAATATTGCAATGAAAATTCTTGAAAATTTACAAAATAGAATGTCTGTTGAAGATATTTTATTGATTCCAGAAATAAATAAAAAATTAGAAGAAAGGAGAAATAAACAGGCATCTCTAAGAAAAAATATTTCTGAAAATATTCAAATTGTAGATAGATTGGCGATTGCACGATTGGAGAATTTAAAAATAAGGTCAAATGGATATCATGTAACAGCGATTGCTGGGGATGAATGTGACGCATGTTTAGTCATTCATGGAGATACTGGGGCGGACTTCAATGAAGAAGATGGGTATCCTGTCTCTGCTTCATTTTATACAAACTCATTTATCCATAAATCTGGAGGCATTTATGACTTAACTAAACTGGCAACAAGATTTGACGTTGATGGAGGTGGGCATGCTAATGCTTGTGGGTGTAGGATTAAGCCTATCGAAAATGGAGAAGTAATAAAACGAGAGGTCATTGAATATGACATTGAAGAAAATATCAAAGAATGGTTGAAAATGTGGTCTCAAAGATAAGTGAAAAGATATAAAAATCCAAGAAAGGCATGTATCATAATTAGATAAACCATGATGTCGCTTACCCTACCATGTAAATTACTAACTTTAGCAAAAGATAATCCTCTTTCACGATTTTTACTAGATTGAATTCCCAATTTTCTCAAATATATCATGAAAAGGAGGCCTAATATCCCTACCCATCCATGAAAGTGATTAGGCGTTAAATTAGATAAAATAATCTCTCCGTTAATTATTCGAAAATATATCGCCTTTGAAATAAATGCTAAAGAAATGACCCCCACTACCTTAAAAAATAGTTTATTACCACTCTTTTCATGGTTTTCAACCGCTCTTTGCCGATCAGAACCTTTCAATTGAGTGCTTAATTGACGCCATTTTCTCTGATTAAGAAATGACCAAATGACTGTCAAAGCGGCTAAAGGATGGAGGAGTATGATTGCCGTGGCCGCGAACTCCATGGGGGTGGCTAAATCATATCATATCTTGAGTTCTCGCTTTTCGAACCTTGCATAGCAAGGCGGTGCGTTCATGTAGGGGAGTATGTGGGCAATTTATCGGAGTGTCTTCGTTTGGAGCAGTATCTTCTAGATTGTATTGAAGCCCTGCAGCCAGCAGGTGATGATGAAGGCCGTAGGAAACGTGCTATGCAGAAGCCCAATAGTTCATGGGAACTATTGAATAAAAATTGGAAAGCTCTGGCAGTTCTGGCAGCAGAAAAAACTGCACCTAAAGCAATAGATAAAAATGAATTAGAAAATAATTCAGAAAGAGGGAATGTAAATCGAGGGCATAGAAGTAGAATTGGTAGAAGAGGAGCAAGACAGGTTAAACGTGGGTTTGAAGATTACCTATTGACGCCGCAACAGGCTATTGAATCAAAAAATTCTGCTGCGTTTAAATTAGCAGTGTTGATTGCTCAAAAGCATAAAATGAATTCATGGGAGGCGTCTTTTGATGACCAGATGAATTTTCTAAGAATTGAATGTAGTCAAGGGATTCATCCAGTATGGAGTAGATTAGCCAGAGAAGCCCCTGTATTTGCAGAATTAGAAAGGTTTGAAATAAATGAAGAAGAAGAATTGATCATAGATTCAAAAGATTGGATTAAGGCCGCTAATATCGACCCAGCAGATAATTCTAGTATTCGGCAATGGTTAGAAATGGAAATTCCTTTCAAATTAACATCAACTCAGGCACTTTCTCTAGATAAGATTAAGAAAGATCTAGCTGGAAAAGCGAGACCTAAATCTTGGACACCAATTATGAAAGGAAGGCTAAGAGGGCTTGAAAATGAAGGAGCATTGTTGGAAGCAATTTTACTTCTTGGTGCTGATTCTGATGAAGCTGAAAAAGTTTTAACCCAAATAATAGATAACGAAGCAATGGCTCAAGTGGCCACAAAACAAAGAAAATTACATCTTCTTCGCTCAAATAAAACAGAAATTCTAATCGACGCTATAACTCAAGAAGGTGAAGATGGCCTCTCTGAAGCAATAAGACTAGAGGGGTGGAAAAGAATTGAGGGAATTAATCAAGTATTATCTTTGAAGTTATTAAAACAAGGAATTAAAATATTAGAAAAGAATGAACAAAAAATCCCTTCTTCTTTGCTCTGGAAAATTAGTAAAATTCTTTTCCAAGAAAAGAAATATGAAGAATCCATAGCTACAATAGAAAATCTATCATTAACTAATTCTGAAAAGTTAATTTTTGCAATTGAAATAATCTCAAAAGTATCTTCAGAAAAATTAGAGAATACTATTATTGATGCGATTAAAAATGCAGAAGAAGAAACAATTTTATTCGCTATGAGGTGTGAAGATGCCCCCATTTCCATTCAATTAGAATCTTCGAAGATACTATTGGAACTAGATTCTATAAGATACACTGATGAAATTCTATCAGTACTTACTCGTACAGCTGATGTAGAAGGTTTAGCAACTAATATGGCAAAAAATGAATCTTTGGCTCTAGCATATCCTTTCAGAGCACTAATGATCTGGCATTTAATGCCAGCAGAAAATGGCATAAACAATATAGAGCAAATATTCAACCTTCGTAAGAAAGCATTGTCTGCGCTAGAAGAATCCGAAAGAGACGATGTTCTATCGGATGTTTCTATAGCATTAATCTCATTACTTGGAGGAGTTTCATCGGATATGGAATCTATACATAAGATGCTTGACTCAAAGACAATTGTTAAATTAAATCAAGTAAGAAGAGCATTGTCATCTGATGGCGATGGAGTAGTAGATGATTCTCTAATTAAATCACTTAATGATTCTGTCAGTAATACTGAAATGGCCGCTCTAGATAAGAGGTTGTTTGAATCACTGATTAATTCATTATATCTTAATTCTGCTGCGATGAAATTACAATCAGGAAATGATGAGAAGCATGATTCTGCATTATTAACCTTAGAAGAATTGGCTTCAAGAGATGGAAATACTATTCGAACTGTCAGAGAACTTACAAATTTAGTTAAAGAACATAGTATAGGGATTGAATCATTGGAGAAATGGTACAGGGCAAATGATAAAGATTCTTCAGAATATCAAATTATTAAGGCTGCTTTGGAAAGAAGTAAGGGTAACCGATTAAATGCGGCTAGGGCTTACAAAGAAGGAGCGCTCAAGGTCAAAGATGATTATGAAGAATCGTCACTGATTTTAAGAAAAGCGATGATTGAATACGCGCATGCTGGTAAATGGAAAGAGGCTGTAGAATTGTTGAATGAAAAACCAGAATTGGGAACTTTGCTAACTCAAAGGTTTCAATTATACTTGAGAACTTGTGCAGATAATCATGCAGGAAACACAGATTCTGCAACTAAGAAACTTATACGGTTTGTTAGCGAAGAGGAAAAAATTGAGGGAGAAGAATATGACTCTGATTTCAATAAAAGAAGGAAAGAATCCCTCGAGCTTATTCAAAGATATCCAGCCGAACACAATCTACCCGCTCAACATTTCAAGGGTAGAGTAAAAGCCGCTTTATTGAGCTTAGAAAAATCGGGCAATTCTAGACAATCCGACTTAGAGAGAAGATTCCAATTGGAATTACATGAGATGAAGGATATTTTAGAATTGACTTTGCTAGGGGAACAAATAGCAGAGGATAATCCCCTTCGAGGCATTAGAAGGTTCGAAGAAGCAATTGAAACAGGATATTTCAAAGATAGAGAAATTGATCGCCTAAGGGATACACAAAGAGCAGTGTTTGTTAGTCAAAGTGGAAATATTCCAGTAAGAGATAGGAAAACTTTACGAAATCTAGGATTGAAACCATTGATATTAGTTGATACAAATATACTTATTCATGCTCTAAAAGATGATTTATTACAAGAAATTTCTAATGATGAGTTTGGGTCTTTTGATTGGTCGGTTGAGCGGTCTTTCCATATGATGCTTAGAAGACAGGGGGGCCGGAGTCGCTTCCTCTCAATACCTCCTGCTGCTTTAGGAGAATTTGCTAATCGAACGAAAAATCCAGACGCTGTGCTAGATTTATTTAATGACGTATATATTGACAGGAAAGAGTGGAAAAGAAAAATAACACCTAAATTTCTCAAAGAAAGAGTCGCTAAAATTTGTAAATCATTTACTACATGGCCTCAAGAAAAGTATGGCAAAGATCGAAGCGAGATTGATTTGGAAACATTCTTAGTAAAACATGAGAAAATTTTTGAATTAGTTGATGAACAAAAACGTGGAAGATCAGAAGAAATACCGCCTCGTACTGAAATTAATGGAAAGGACATATATCCAGAGCGAGGAGATATGGACATAATGTGCGACGCAGCTTTATTGGCTGCATCTCCATTGCAAGAAATTGGAAATATCCTTGTGGCAACAAGAGATTCAGACTTCAGGTTAGTATCCAGAGCTCTAGAAGAAAAATATGGGTTTGGAGTAGTTTCTGACGCTCAACAATTGAATTTAAGAATAAGGTGAATCTGTCACTCACATGTGAGAAATTAAAGCTTCTCCGAAAGAAGAACAGGAGAGTAATGTTGCATCATCCATCAATCTCTCGAAATCATAAGTTACAGTTCTAGCAGATATTGCGCCCCCCATACCTTTGACTATTAGGTCCGCAGCCTCATCCCAACCCATATGCCTAAGCATCATTTCAGCAGAGAGAATTAAAGAACCAGGATTGACTTTATTTTGTCCAGTATACTTTGGTGCTGTCCCATGAGTTGCTTCGAATATTGAAATTCCAGTATCATAATTGATATTAGCTCCTGGAGCTATCCCTATCCCACCAACCTGTGCTGCAAGTGCATCGGAAATATAATCTCCATTCAGATTCATCGTAGTTAACACACCGTATTCCTTTGGCCGTGTGAGGACTTGCTGTAACATAGCATCAGCAATTACATCCTTGATTATAATTTTATTTCCAGTCTTAGGGTTAGTCATAGTGCACCATGGGCCACCATCCAATTCTGTAGCGCCATACTCATCTTTAGCTAATTGATATCCCCAATCTCGAAATCCACCCTCGGTGAATTTCATAATATTTCCTTTGTGTACGATAGTTACACTCGGCTTGTCTTGATCTATTGCATAATTAATTGCAGCCCTGACTATCCTAGATGTTCCCTCGCTACTAATTGGTTTGATTCCGATACCACTGGTGTCAGGGAATCGGATTTTAGTTACTCCCATTTCATTTTGAAGAAAATTAATCACTTTTCGAACATCTGAACTTCCGGCTTCCCATTCTATACCCGCATATACGTCTTCACTATTTTCACGGAAAATTATCATATCGACATCTTCTGGTCGCTTTACTGGACTCGGTGTCCCTTCATACCATCTGACTGGACGAACACATGCAAAAAGATCTAATTTTTGACGTAATGCAACATTTAAACTCCTAATTCCGCCTCCAACCGGAGTTGTTAACGGGCCCTTTATTGAAACTAATCCGGTCCTCATTGCGTCCAATGTCTCATTTGGTAGCCATTCTCCAGTTATATCAAATGCTTTCTGACCTGCTAAAACTTCTCTCCAATGAATTTTCTTTGATTGAGAATATGCTTTCTCGACGGCTGCGTCGACTACGTTGATCATTACAGGAGTTATGTCAATACCGATGCCATCGCCTTCGATATAGTGCACTATTGGCTCATCAGGGACAATTAATTTACCCTCTTTAATCGAAATTGCGGCTCCAACGGTCATTGCTCTCAGAGGGTCCACTTACCACCCATTCATGAAGCCAACCCCTCTGCCTTAACAAGAGAGGACTTAGATGAAGGGGATCGTTCGATGGACTACTGGTGAAGAAATAGAAGGTGAAACTGAGAATGGTAAAATTACTCCATTCCATAGCGATACCGCTGCAAGCCCTATGCAAATTGTCCTCCAAGCACATGGTGCATGTTCACTTATTGATGTAATTGATGGTTTGAAGCATAGGATGGAAAACGTAAGAGCGATGTGGATTGAACTTGAATCAGATAGAGCTTTAGAAACTCCAAAAACTTTTACTGCAATTAGAATGAGATATGTTGTCGAGGGAGATGTTCCCGAGAAACTTGTTCGAAGATTAATTACACAAAGTCATGAGAAATATTGTTCAGTTGGAGTTATGATAACAAGGTCTGGCGCGACATTGAGTTGGACTTTGGATTTGAGATCATAAAGTAAGAAACTAACACAATTTCTATGTTCGCCGTTTGCTATATTATATAGGATAAATGATGAAAAGAAAGAGTTCCTTTCCTCAAGCATTAAACACCCTCTATTCCGAAGGAGAATTCCATTTAGCCGGGTAACCCATATCGTGGCAAAAAGAAATAGGAGTGTGAAGTTATGCAAACCAAAGTAAAAGATAAATTAGAAACAGCAGAAAACCATGAAGTTGAAGGCAATGGAATGGTTGTTGAAAGAAGATTTACAACTGCAGGAGAAGATCCTTTTGATTTGTTTTCTTGGATTTCAATGGATGTAGAAATAAGAAATCCCGATGGCACAATGGCAGACTCTATACATGGGGTAGAGTTTCCTTCTGGTTTCGATGGTGTTCCTGGTAAAATTGCTGCTCAGAAGTATCTGAGAAAGGCCGGAGTGCCTGTTTATCTGCGCAAGGTGGCGGAAGAAGGCGTTCCAGTCTGGCTCCAACGTAGTGAACCAGATTTCGAAAAGTTACAAACTTTAGATACAAAAGATAGGTTTACTGGTGAAACACATGGGAAGAATCTGTTCCGAAGATTGGCTGGCACTTGGACATATTGGGGGTATAAATATGGATACTTTGCTAGTGAAGTTGATGCACGTGCCTATTTTGATGAAATGTGTTATCTAATCGCTAGTCAGCGTTCAGCACCAAATAGTCCTCAATGGTTTAACACAGGACTAAATTGGGCGTATGGGATTGAAGGGCCCCCTCAAGGACATCATTACGTAGATCCTTCAACGGGAGAACTTTGCCTATCGCAGAATGCATATGAGCACCCACAACCTCATGCATGTTTCATTCAGTCGGTTAGCGACTCATTAGTAGGAGGAACTAGTTCAATAATGGGATTATGGAATCGGGAAGCACTTCTTTTCAAATTTGGCTCAGGTACTGGATCAAATTTCTCGAACATTAGGGGGTCGGGTGAACCTCTTTCAGGAGGAGGTAGTTCATCGGGATTACTTTCATTCCTAAAAATAGGGGATAGAGCCGCAGGAGCAATAAAATCTGGAGGGACTACTCGCCGTGCTGCAAAGATGGTTACTTTAGATTTAGATCACCCAGATATTGAAGAATATATTGACTGGAAATCTAGTGAAGAAGAAAAAGTATCTGCTTTAGTCATTGGATCAAATATATTGCAGAAGCACGCCAATGCATTAATGGAATCAATTTGGCAACATGAAGATGATTCGAGTAGACTTGATCAATCTCAAAACCTACCTCTAAGGAAATCAATAGTTAAGGCGATTCGAGATAGTGTTCCTCAGCCGCATGTTCAGCGTATTTTAGACCTAGCTAAACAAGGTTGGAGAGGCGTTGATTTCGAATGTTTCGATACCGATTGGCAGGGAGAAGCATATATGTCAGTCTCTGGGCAAAACAGCAATAATTCAGTAAGAGTTCCTAATTCATTCATGGATGCTGTAAAGAACGGTGAAAACTGGAATTTAGTTTGGAGAACTGAAAAAGATAAAGCGGCGGAAGAAGGCCGAGAACCAGAAGCATGTAAGGTATTAGATGCGGGAGAATTATGGGATAAAATCGCATATACTGCTTGGGCCTGTGCCGATCCTGGCGTACAGTTTGATACTACAATCAATGAATGGCATACTTGCCCAGAAGGCGGGAGAATCAATGGTTCGAATCCCTGCTCAGAATATATGTTCCTTGACGATACAGCTTGTAATTTAGCTAGTATAAATTTACTTCATTACTATGACTTGGATAATCAAACATTCCAAATTGAAGATTTCAAACATAGTGTTAGACTTTGGACTGCGACTTTAGAAATTAGTGTCTTAATGGCTCAATTCCCATCCGCTGAAATCGCACAGAAATCATATGATTATCGAACTTTAGGACTAGGTTACTGTAATATTGGTTCTCTTTTGATGCACATGGGAATCCCTTATGATGATGAAAGAGCGTATGCAATTTGTGGAGCTCTAACTGCTATAATGTGTGGAGAATCGTATGCAACAAGTGCAGAAATTGCTTCGATTTTGGGGCCTTATCCCGATTATGAGCGAAATTCCGAACATATGCTAAGAGTAATGAGAAATCATCGAAGGGCTGCTTATGATGCCCCTGATTCAGAATATGAAGGTTTGACAATAATGCCGCGGGGTATTAATGCAAAGAAATGCCCACAAGATTTACTTGTAGCAGCAAGAGATGCATGGGATCGGGCATTAAGAGATGGAGAAGAACATGGTTATAGAAATGCACAAACAACTGTGATTGCTCCAACTGGGACTATTGGCCTCGTGATGGGTTGCGATACTACAGGAGTAGAACCACAATTCTCTCTAGTACAGTACAAAACTCTAGCCGGTGGAGGATCTCTTAGAATTATCAATAAAGGGGTAACTATGGCTCTACGTAGACTTGGTTATTCTGCTAAACAAACAAAAAATATTGAAGAATTCGTCATGGGTACCAAAAGTTTGAATGAATGCCCTCAATTATCCATAGAAAAATTAGCATCTCTTGGATTCTCGAATAAACAAATTAAGAATATTGAAAGTAAATTACCAGATGTTTTCGATATTAGATCTGCTTTCTCACCTAGCATACTTGGTAAAGAATTGTGTGTAGAAACTCTTGGTATCAGTGAAGAACAATATAACGATGATTTCTTCGATGTTCTTGGATTCTTAGGACTCACATCAGAACAGATTAATGAGGTAAATGAGCATGTTCTAGGTAGAGGGACTATTGAAGGGGCGCCTGGTTTGAAAGATGAACATTTAGCGGTTTTTGATTGTGCCACTCCTGGTGGGAAACATGGCGTCCGATCTATTGATTGGCCGGCTCATGTCCACATGATGGCATCAGCTCAACCATTCATTTCGGGTGCAATTTCTAAGACAATTAATATGCCATCAAGTTCATCAATTTCAGAAATAAAAGATGCATATGACTTGAGTTTCTCAACTATGATTAAGGCGTGTGCAGTTTACAGAGATTGTTCGAAATTATCTCAGCCTTTAATGAATCAACTTGTTGACTCTAGTGCTCTAGAAGAGGAAGAAGATGAAGAAGTTATTATTGTACGAAAAATGATTGAACAAGTTGTTGAAACTTTACCTTTACCTGAAACAAAAGCCCAACCACTTGCAGAATCAATGGTTCACGATTATATTGCATCAAGAAGACCATTGCCAGATAGTTGCGAAGGAGGCAGAATGAAGGCAAGAGTAGGTGGTCATACAGTATACCTAAACCATAGTTCCTACGATGATGGGAGGCTTGGAGAAATAATGTTGACCACTTCTAAAGAAGGGGCAGCATGGAGATCAATGTTGAATCAATTCGCGATTGCAGTATCTTTAGGCCTACAGCATGGAGTGCCTCTTGATGCGTTTGTGAATTCTTTCACATTCCAAAAATTCGAACCAAGTGGAATGGTGATGGGTGGTAGTGGAAGAGTAAAAATGTCTTCTAGTATCGTCGATTATATATTCAGAGAATTAGCAATTAAATACCTAGGCCGGCATGATTTAGCACATGTTTCAGATGAAGATTTAGACCCTTATTCAATAAGTAGACCTGAAATTACACAAGATGGTGTTGTTAGAAATAAAGGAGAAATAAGAGAAGTTCAACAAACACTTGAGGCATTTGAGAAAGTTGAAGAGTCATTAGTTAAAACTAGAAGATTAGCCAGAGAGAATGGATTTACTGGTGATATCTGCACTGATTGTGGAAGTAGTCAAATGGTTAGAAATGGAACTTGCTTGAAGTGTAATGCTTGCGGCGCCACTACTGGCTGTTCTTGATCATAGATGCGATTTTAGAATCTCTAATATTTATTCTATTGAATAAATCGTTATGCGATTCGGGACTTAATTCAAGAATTCTAAAAGATATTCTTTGGAAGGCAGGGGTATTGATTTTCGCTAATTCGAATAACATCCCTGATAATTTTGATCGCGATTCTGGATTACAAGAAATCCATGCAATTGGAATTAATTCACTACTATCGTTTGAGTCCATTGAAAGATAATAACGAATTCCTGAATCAATTAATCTTTGAACCATTCGAGCGTCTCCTTCGGCGAATATTTTTTTAGATAAATCAATAAATGTATGTAACTCGAGACGTACCAAAGTCGCTAAATAAGTAGTAGATACCACTCTCGTGTCAGAATCTTCGTCATTTAATAGGTCCTCTAGCAAGACTTTAGCAAACCTACGGTCGTCGGAATCTATACGGGGTAGTTTAGAAGCTAAATCCCTTCTCAAAAATACTTTTTGACTTTTACAAATTTCAAATAAGATTTCTTTTGATTCATCAGGGTGATGAGATATTGACTGAATTGCAGCCATAACTAGAGAATTTGATGATTCTTCTTTGCAATCCACCACTAAATTATGTATCCTCATAGGGATATTGAGTATGTCAGAGGTTTGTTCGCCGACTGAGAGCCTTTCCAACCAATAGGGCAACACAGTGGAATTATTCGGTTCGTATAATTCAAGAATATCTAAAATTGAGTTTGCTGCTAAAACTCCGCTGGGATGAGCTATCTCTTCAAAATTTGTATTACGATTATTACCATCCCAAGATATATGGTGAGGGCCGGTTAATTTGTTCTGAGGCCAGGCTCCTGGTTGTCTTGCAACTATTATTGAGCTAAATAGATTAAAACACTGTGATTCCGTTATTTCCGAACCTTTTAAA